>Ga0172377_10003436_pt1 | contig 16257 bp, 18 predicted proteins | sample Pumphouse3metaG_FD_119749 | JGI IMG/M metagenome (GOLD analysis project Ga0172377, IMG submission 119749) | Leachate microbial communities from a municipal landfill in Southern Ontario, Canada - Pumphouse #3 metaG | ecosystem: Engineered > Solid waste > Landfill > Unclassified | place: Canada...
CCGATGCCGTGACAAAATAAAGTAAGAGGCACAAGTGCCGAGAGCCTTGCGCTGAGCAAAACAAAGCGTTAGCGTAGGTAGCGGAATTACTTCCGATGCCGTGACAAAATAAAGTGAAGGGTTCCCTTCCTTTTATGAAATAAAATTAAGGAATTAAAGAGATGGATTTAAAATTTGCAAGAACAGATATTGAGACAAAACCTAAAAAAGTTGATTTAGATAAGTTAGAGGCTAGCGTTGAGAAAGAGGGGAGTATGATTTTTTACTTTGATAAAGAAAACTCTCATAAAGACCTGCTAGAACTTCAAGATCATTTTGAACAAAAAGGCAAGAGTTTTTATATGAGCGAAGTAAAATATGGACTCTCAGACAATGAATATATGTACCAAGTACATATAATTAGCTAGGAAACAAAATGAATATTCTCACCAAGGGTGAAGCTTTAGTGACTGAAAATACTTTGGACCTGTTCAAAGTATTTGAGACAAAATAATGAAACTCTTTATTGAGACGCTAGGTTGTGCTATGAACTCACGGGATAGTGAGCATATGATAGCCGAACTTACAGAAAAAGAGGGCTATGAGACTACAAATGACTTCAGAGAAGCTGACTTAATACTCATAAATACTTGCTCTGTTAGAGAAAAACCAGTCTCAAAGCTTTTCTCAGAGTTAGGAGTCTTTAACAAAAAGAAAAAACCAGATGCAAAGATTGGTGTTTGTGGTTGTACAGCATCTCACCTTGGTGAAGAGATAATCAAAAGAGCACCATATGTAAATTTTGTACTAGGTGCTAGAAATGTTTCTAAGATTAGTGAAGTTTTACACAAAGATAAAGCGGTTGAGATAGACATAAACTATGATGAGAGTGAGTTTGCTTTTAATGACTTTAGAACATCCCCTTACAAAGCTTTTATAAATATCTCCATCGGTTGTGATAAGTCTTGTACTTACTGCATAGTCCCAAAAACTCGTGGTGATGAGATTTCTATCCCTGATGGGCTTATTATAAATGAAGCTCAAAAAGCAGTAGATGCTGGAGCAAAAGAGATTTTTCTTCTGGGTCAAAATGTAAATAACTATGGTCGCAGATTTTCAGGCGAACATGAAAAAATAAATTTCTCAGAACTTCTTAGACGTCTATCTAAAATAGAAGGACTAGAACGTATTCGTTTTACATCTCCTCATCCTTTTCACATGGATGATGAATTTATAGAAGAATTTGCAAATAATCCTAAAATATGTAAATCAATGCATATGCCACTTCAGAGTGGTTCAACAAAAGTTTTAAAAGATATGAAAAGAGGGTACTCAAAAGAGTGGTTCTTAAATCGTGTTGAAAAACTTCGTGCTGAATGTCCAGAAGTTAGCATCTCTACTGATATTATCGTTGCTTTTCCGGGTGAGAGTAATGAAGATTTTCTTGACTCTTTGGATGTTATGCGTCAAGTTAGATTTAACCAAATATTTTCTTTTAAATACTCAGCTAGGCCAGAAACTGAAGCTGAACACTTCACTAATACTATTGATGAAGAAGTGGCATCACAAAGACTTACAACACTTCAGAACCTTCATACCGAGATACTAGATGAGATAAATGCTACTTCTTTAGGAAAAACCTACAGAGTCTACTTTGAAGACCTTATTCAGGACTACTATGTAAGTGGTAGAAGTGATGATAACATCGTTATAAAAGTAAAGGGTTCTGATGAGCTTTTAGGTAAATTTAGAGATGTTAAAATAACTTCCATTGGAAGAACAATTTTAACAGGTGAAGTTGTTGCTTAAAAGAGTAAGTCGCACTCTTGCTCTAATCATAGTGCCCTTTTTGGGTTCACTTTTGATTAGACTCTTATATATTACTAACAAAAAAAAGTTTCATGCTCCAGATAGTATTGGTGATGAGCCGATTATCATGGCTTGTTGGCATGGTGAACTTTTAATGATTCCATATGCCTACACCAGATTTAGAAAAACTCCACATGTAAAATTACTGATTTCAGAGCATTTTGATGGTAATTTAATAGCAAAAACATTAGAGTTTTTTAAATTTGAAACAATTCGTGGTTCATCTACTAGGGGTGGAGCCAAAGCCTTAATAAAATCCATAAAAGAACTAAAAGACGGTTATGATTTGGGTATAACGCCAGATGGACCAAAAGGTCCTAGACATGAAGTCGCAGATGGTATAATTGTTATGGCTCAAAAGGCAAATGTTAAAATTGTTCTTGTTGAAATAAAACCAAGTTCATATTGGCAATTTTCTTCTTGGGATAAATTTGTTATACCAAAACCATTTGGTACAATAAACTACTATATTAGCGATTTGATTGATATTAGTGGTATGGAAATGGAAAAAGCAAGGAATATAATAAAAAAGGGGCTTGAAATTCATGAGATCTAGAGTACTGATTCCAATTGTAGCTTTTCTTCTAGTTTTTCTTATGGCACTATATTTTCTTATAAATCCATCCTATGAAAAATCCCTAAAAGCAAAATATTACTATGAAATAGGTGAGTATAAAGAGGCTCTTTTTTATGCAAAAGAAGCCTTTAGTATGGATATATATAACCGCATGGCATCTACTGTTATGGCTCAGTCTATTACCTCACTTAAATATGTTTCATATAATGAAGATGCAAGAGCTTATATGCAAGACATAAATAAAATTGCTACACATGAAGTGATTTCAAATGCGGATAGAGCGAAGATAAGAACTATCTGTGAGATAATGATAAGTTCATATATAAAATTAGCTCCAAGTGTTGTGACTGATAAGCGATTAGTAAATCAAGCAGCAAAATATCATAAAGATTTTGAGAAGTTACTTGAAAAAGTCAATAACTAAAAAAAGAGTAGCATTCTTAGAGCATCTAGAGAGCTTTAGAGGATATTCAGACTTGACAATAAAGAGCTATGATGAGGCTATACAAGAAGCTCTGAAGTATGTAGAAATCTATAAAGAAGATGAAATAACTATAATAAATCTTATGCCATATCGCATAAAAATAGCAAAGTTAAATCCTAAAAGTATAAGTAAAAAACTTAGTGCCATAAGAGGCTTTGTAGAGTTTTTAAATGATAACGAGATGAGCGTATTTTTAAAGGCAGATGAGAGCATAAAAGTAGCAAAAACTTTGCCAAAACCAATATCACATAAACATATAATTGAAGCACTACAACACGCAGATAAATATGAGACTCTAATAGTTGTAATGCTCTACTCTTTAGGGCTTAGAATATCTGAACTATTGAATTTAAAATTAAGTGACATATCAAGCGAGTGGATAAGAGTTTTAGGTAAAGGCGCTAAACATAGAGATGTGCCACTTCTTAAATCAACTAAGAAACTCATAGATGATTATTTGACAAATAACTCCCCAAAAGTATTTCTTTTTGAAGCAAATGATGAAAGATTAAGCCAAAACACTCTAAGATATAGGGTTAATAAAGTCTTTAAAAGAGTCGGGTTGAAGGTATCGCCGCATCAACTTCGCCACTCTTATGCGACAGAGTTATTAAATGGTAGTGCATCTATTGCTGATGTAAGTGAACTTCTAGGACACTCTAGTATGGCTACTACACAAATATATACAAAATTAGGCAGTGCATTGAAACAACAAAACTATAACAAAGCACATCCTCTATGTGGAGATGACTAGTGCTTAGTAAACTTTTTGAATCCATATATAGCAAGATATTTGTAGCTATCGTTATTGAACGATCAAAGAGTGTTGTTTATATACAAGTTAGCAGTAAAAAACATACGCCTAAAAATTATCATAAAAGCTTTGAGACTACAGAGTTTAGTACAAAAATGAAAGAGTATATTGACTCTTTTACAGGCGAATCTCCTTTTTCTTATATATGTGTTTTAGACTACTCTGAGGATCAAGGAGCCATTCCAACATGTTCTACTAAAGATATGTCTGTGTTTGGTGACTTTAGTGCTTCAAAGATGATGTGTCATGAAAATGAGTGGGCTTATTTTACATCTGCAACAGGCATTGAAACTATCAAAAAAACTTATGCAGAAGTGGGAATTGATTTTATATTTTCTTCTTTTAGTGTTTTGTCTAGTTTTTTTAAAGATAAGATAGATACTCATCTTGGTCTTTTTGTTTTGTTAGAAGACAACTACATTACGCTAGGTGTTTTTGATAAAACTAAACTCTTATTTGGAGAGCATTTAAACGTTGAGCATGACAACGATCAAGATGATATGATGATGGACTCAACAGATTCTGAGATTGATTTAGATTTAGACTCTAGTATAGACTTAGATGATATTGACAGTATGAGTGATATTGACGGTTTGGATGATTTTGGAGATATTGAAGACCTAGATGCTATAGATGAAATAGATGAGTTTTCACAGTCTCAAGATGATGAGATATTAGATGAAGAGGAAGATTTTTTAGTGCAAGACCCAAGTGGTTTTAATGAAGATTATCAAAGATTTATAGCTATTCAAAGCTCTGTAAACAGGTTTTATAAAGACTCAAAATATCAAAGCAAATTTATAGAGACTGTTTATATCGCTGATGCTATAGGAGTGAGTCCTGATCTTAAAACCTATCTAGAAGAAGAGATGTTTTTTAGCGTCTTTGTTAGACATATAGACTTAGGTGGCGAGATTATTGACCTTGCTAAGGCAGAGTTAAAATGAAATATAGCTACATAAAACCACGCAAAAAAAGTATAATATCAGGAGAGTTACAACTCATTTTTAGTTTTTTTAGCATTACGCTTTTTATGCTTTTTTTAACTTACGCTTTTTTGCTTTTTAAAGATTATAGGTTCGCTCAAAATATACAAGATATAAAACAAAAGATGGTTGAGCTAGAATCTAGTGTGCAAAGGATGAACTCACAAATAACTTTTATAGAAAAAGAAGTGCAACTTAGTGAGAGAATAACTACTAAAAATACAGTACTAAAAGACTCTATTGCAAATCTTTTTGATCTTGTGCCACAAAGGATAACTCTCTCACAAGCAACACTCTTAAAAAATGGTCTAATATTACACGGAGTAACACCTAACAAAGATGTATATAACTTTATGCTTCAAGCTCCTCTTCGCTCTATTTTTCATAGAACATATAGTAGTTTTTATGAGAGCCAAAATGGTTGGCTTAGGTTTGTCTCTACAAACTATATAGATGAAGAAGAGCTCTCCCTAGAGTCTCCTAAATATGAGGAAGTAAAAGAGGTAGATGATGAAAATTAAGATAACAAAACAGAGCCTATATCTTCTTTTTTTCTCAATAATACTACTTCTGTTTGTACTAATTTTTTCCTTCTTAGTTCTTATTCCAGAGGGAAAAAACTATAGAGAACAAAGAAGTGCACTAAACAAAGAGGCGATGGAGCTTAGAAGATATGAAGAGTTTGCAGATAAGACTTTACAGAAGCTAAAAGAGTTACAATCAGAAAATACTCATATAATAACTTCTTTCGATAATGCCTTTAACTCTACAAGGTTTCAAAAACAATTTAGAAGTTACTTTACATCCTTAGAATTATCAAAACAAGAGCCTTTAGATGATGAAGATGAGTTTAGTGTTTATGAGGTAAATACAACTTCATCTATAAACTCTCCACAAAGTTTTTATAACTTTTTAGATGCAATCAATAAAGCTGACTGGATTATAGGAGTTGATTTTCCTATAGAGTTTAAGCGAGACCATGAGCTAATAAGTTCATCTTTTACTATGAGAGTTTATAGAAGTAAAAAAGCATCACAGTAGCAGTTCTTTTACTTTTTTAAATACATCTATATTTTTATAGAGATATGGGCGCATCTTTGGTTCTACTTTTAAGACTCTACACTCTTCTTTAAACTCTTTACTCATGGGAGTCTTGGCATCTAAAAATGGCAAGATAAAAACAAATTCTTTTAAGAAACTAACTAAAAATTCTCGACCTACTACTAAACTATTTTGCTTACATAGTAATTCTCTCTCATTAAAAGAGAGCATATAAGATTTTGTCTTTAATATTTTGTCTATTATGAAAATATCAGAACGAATATTATTTGTAGATTTAAAATAAGAAAGCTCTTTTATATGTTCTATTTTAATCTCAGGAACAAGCGTTTGTCTATCAGAATCAAGATACTCAAAACTTTTTTTGATGCCATTTAGATACTTATCTAAAAGTACATTTGTGTGACTATGTCTAAAAGAGTTTCGTTTGATTTTTTTATCTTTGTTTGTTGCATCTTCAAAGTATTTGATGTTATTTTCTTTTAAATAACTATACAACTCCCTTTTATCAAGATGCAAAAGAGGACGAACTAAAGTGTAGGCATCTCTTTTTTGCATCTTTTGCATCCCAGCTATCTCAGCACAGCCAGCACCTCGGCAAAATTGCATTAGCATCCATTCAAATCTATCACCTAAATGATGAGCAGTTAAGAGATTTTCATAGGAGTGTTTTTTTATAAGAGTTTCAAAAAAGTCATATCTAATTTCTCTAGCTTTTGCTTCAAAATTAGACTCGATATTAGGAGCCACAAGGGTGTGACAGAGAAGATTGTATTTTGACGCCAACTCTTTAGCATAATTCACTTCTAGCTCACTTTGCTCTCTTTGTTTGTAATTAACTATAGCTATATCAAACTTTATATCTTCATCCAAGAGTAGAAAAAAAAGAGCAGAAGAATCCACCCCACCTGAAAAGGCTAGGAGGTTTTTTTTACCTCTTAGTTGGTTTAAAGAAGAGTTCTCAAGCATAAAATTTACTCTTTGTTGTCAACTGTTGCAGTTAAGGTATCGCCTATAAGTTCAGTTATTTTTGCTTTATAAATCTTACCAAATTCTAGTTCTTTGTCTTGTGTTCTATCATTTACATAGATTTCACCATCTATCTCAGGCGCCCAGATAAGTTCTTTTGCACTTAGAAGATACTCATGCTCATCACTCTCTTTATCGATAATGATTTTTGTATCATGTCCTATTTTTCTTTGTAAAGACTCATATCTTACTTTTGAAGCAATGTCTCCGAGTATTTGAGCTCTAGATGCGATGGTTTTTTGAGATATTTTATCACTCATATCGTAAGCTGGAGTAGTTTCTTCATCTGAATATGAGAATACATTTATCCTATCAAAACCAAATGAAGATGCAAACTCGCACATCTCATTAAACATCTCCTGTGTTTCGTTTGGATGCCCAACTATAAAGCTAGTTCTTAAAAATGCATCTGGTAGGCTTTTCATAAAGTCTAAAAGTTCTAGTGTTTTATCTTTGCCAAAACCTCTTTTCATGATGTGTAGCATCTCATTATTTATATGTTGGATTGGCATATCAAAGTAGTTGTGAAAAATCTTACTCTTTGCTATGTTTTTTAAAAGAGAAATTGTTGTAGTTGATGGGTACAGGTAGAGGATTCTAGCACTCTTTACGCCATCTATTAGCTCTATCCTTTGAATCAATAAGCTAAGTCCATCTTTGATATTTTGGTCTCTTAAAAACGAAGAACTATCTTGTGAGACAAAGCTAAAATCATAGTAACCTCTATCCATTAAACCTTCAACCTCTTTTGCAATTGAGTCAAGGTTTCTTGAGTTTAGCTTACCTTTAAAAGATGGAATAGCACAAAAACTACAAGTTTGATTGCAGCCTTCAGATAGTTTGATGTAAGCATGATAAGAAGAACCAGTTACCACTCTCTCGCTACCATCTATAAGAAAAACTTCATCTGAGAAACGACTCTTTTTTTCTTGCAAAAGTTCATCAATGCGGTCATAATCACCAACACCAGTAAAGATATCAACTTCTGGCATTTGAGTTGCTAAGTCCTTTTTGTATCTCTCACTAAGACATCCCGCCATTACCAAAACAGAGTCTTGTTTCCTTGCTTCATGAAGAGATAAAACAGTGTTTATAGACTCTTCTTTTGCAGCATCAATGAAACCACAAGTATTTACGATGATAACATCAGCTTCATCTTGTCTATCAGTTAGTGTAAAGTTTTGAAGTTTGCCCATCATAACTTCAGTATCGACAAGGTTTTTGGTGCATCCAAGAGAGACTATATGGAGTTTGTTGCTCATTATTACTACTTTGTAAAGATTTTCGTAATTATATCCAAGTTAGCAAAGAAGAGTTGAAATTTATACTTCTATCTAAAATGCTACAATACGCCTATGAAAATATATGACATTTTAATACTTGGTGCTGGGGCTAGTTCTTTAATGTGTGGGGCACATTTGAGCAAGAAGATGAGTGTTGCAATCTTAGATGCTAATGCTAAAGTTGCACAAAAACTTAAAATCTCTGGTGGCGGTAAGTGTAATATCACAAATACCATTATGAGTGAGAGAAACTTTGATGGAGATGCTAAACTTATTCTGAGTGTTTTGAATCGTTTTAGCAGAGATGATTTGTTGGATTTTTTAAAGCAAAATGGACTTAGTCCAGTTGTGCGAAAAAATCGCTACTACTTTTGCAAAGACTCATCTGATGAGATTATAAATATTTTAAAAAAACTCACTTCAAAAATTAGTTTAATACTAAACACAGAGATTTTAGAAGTTAGTAAAATAGATGAATTTTTTTGTGTAAAAACAAACAAAGGTGAGATAAAAGCTTCAAGGCTTGTTGTAGCAACTGGTGCAAAGAGTTACAAAACTTTAGGAGCTAGTGAGATAGGGCTTGGTATTGCTAAAAGCTTTGGTATTGAGACAAAAGAGTTTACTCCAGCACTAGTTGGTCTGACACTTCAAAAAGAGCAGTTTTGGATGAAAGAGCTTAGTGGACTTAGCTGTTTTACTCGCATAAAAGTAGAAGATAGAGTCTTAGAAGAGGACTTACTTTTTGCACATAAAGGCATCAGCGGTCCTGTAGTTCTTAGTGCATCTCTATACTGGAAAAAAGGTAATATCTCTATAGATTTTTTACCAGATACAGATATATTTGAGCTAACAAGAGGAAGTAAAAAACTTGTTAGCTCAGTTATTCCTTTGCCAAAAAGACTTAGTGTGGCGATTTTAAAAGCTTTAGATGTTGAAGATGTAGAGTGTAGAAAATTAACAAAAGAACAAAAAGAAAAACTCTCTTTCATCCATAGATATGAGTTTGCTCCAGCTGGTAACTTTGGTTTTACTAAGGCTGAAGTTTGTCGTGGTGGAGTTCTTTCATCTGAGTTAGAGCTTAAAAACCTAGAGTCAAAAAAAGTAAAAAACCTACATTTTATAGGCGAGGTTGTCGATGTTACGGGAGAACTTGGAGGTTATAACTTTCAATGGGCTTTTAGTAGTGGTGTAGTTTGTGCAAGAGAAATTAACAACTCTTTTAATAACGAACTTTGAAACTAGAGGGTATAATCACCTTTAGAAAAATATAACTTTTAATTATTGGATTATTTATGAAAAACATTTTGATACTAGCTCTTTTGTTAAGTTTTGCTCAAGGGGATGTTGTAAAAAAAGAGACACTTGCTTGTCCTAGCGTTGAGGCACTTAGAGGTGCACCTTTGAGTAAAGAAGATGACTCTATGAGTCTTAGTCTTTATAGCATTGCAAATGACTGCATTATCATAAGTCATAAAGATAAAATTGAGGCAGTTGGTTATGACCCTTTAAACACAAAAGAGATGTTTCAAAAAATCATCTATAAAAAAACAGGGGCAACTCTTTATATCTTAAAGTCGAGCATAAATGTTGAGCAAAGCGGTAAGAAAAACACTATAAGATTTTAGATAAAGCGATAAAGACTAAGATTCATAGAGTTAGTACTTCGCTCAGAGCTTAAAGGTATAAAATGAAAAGAATCCTCTGGTTTAGAAGAGATTTAAGAGTAAATGATAATCCTCTTTTATCTTTAGAGGGGGAAATTTTAGCCATTTTTATTTTTGATAAAGAGATATTAGATGCACTAGATGCAGATGATAAAAGAGTTAGTTTTATCTTTGATAGTGTAGTTAAACTAAAGCGTGAACTTCGTACAGTTGGGCTTGATTTGAGGGTTTTTCATGGAAGTGTTGATGATGTATTTGAGCATCTTAGCATTTACAATTTTGATGAGGTTGTGGCATCTGGCGACTACGATGAGTATGCAAAACAAAGAGACTTAAGAGTTTCACATAAACTTCACTTTAGGTATGTTCAAGATACTTACATCTTTAAACATAATGAGGTTTTAAAAGATGATGGAACTATCTACTTTGTTTTCACTCCTTTTTATAAAAAAGCCAGAGCTATTTTAGAGAGAAAAAATATAGATGCAACTTCAAGAGCAAAGCAGACTCTTTTTCATTTAGATTATGATGATTTGATAAAGATAGATGCAGATAAAAATATCTCTAATATAGAGTTAAAAATTAAGAATATTGGCTTTATTAAAGTAGAACTTGAAACAGTTTGCCCTTACGAAAAACTAGAAAACCTAGTAAAAAAACTTCCTAGATATAAAGAAGATAGAGATTTTTTAAGCCTAGATGCAAGCTCGCATCTTAGTGTTGATTTGAGGTTTGGAACTATTGGTATAAGAGAAATTTTAAGATGCTTAATGCCATTAGAAAATTCTGAGGCTTTTATAAGACAGCTTATCTTTAGAGACTTTTATGCCTACTTGCTTTTTCACTTGCCTTATATCGAACATAAAAACTATAAATATAGTTTCAATGGTATAGAAGATGTGCAAAAATATAGAATTTTTTGTGAGGCAAAAACTGGTGTGCCAATAGTAGATGCAGGAGTACGAGAACTTATAAACACAGGAGAGATGCAAAACCGCGTTCGAATGGTTGTTGCATCTTTTTTTACAAAAGACTTGCTTCTTCCATGGCAATGGGGAGAGAGTTTTTTTGCAAAGCATTTACTAGACTTTGATAAGGCTAGTAATGTTTTGTCGTGGCAATGGAGTGCATCTACTGGAGTTGACCCACAACCATATTTTAGAGTTTTTAACCCTTATTTGCAAAGCAAAAAGTTTGATAAAGATGGCATCTATATAAAAAAACATATAAGAGAGTTAAAAGATTTGGACGCAAAATATCTTCATAATGAAGAGTATCTTTTAAATAACTCCATACAAGGCTATCCAAAACCTATGCTTAAACACAAAGAAGCCGCAAAAAAAGCTATAGAGATTTTTAAAACATAAGAAAATCCATATCAACTAAGATTTTAAATATACTAAATGTATCAATGAGTATGCTAGAATATGTCAAGCTAAAGAGCATTGAAAAAAGCATAAAGGATGAAATATGTTAAAAGAATTATTACACACAGGTATTGGTGCGGCAGTTATTTTAAAGCAAAAAGTTGAAGATGAGATGAAAAGACTTGAAGATGAAGGTAAGATAAAAACTACAGATGCAAAGAGTTTTTTAGAGTCTATTGAGACTAAAGGCAAAGAAGAAGAACAAAGAATCAAAGAGCAGTTAAAGTCAACTCTAAAAGAAGTGATAGATGAGTTAGGACTTGCTACTAAAGAAGACTTGGCAAAATTAAAAGAGGATTTAAAATAGACTCACTTAAATACTACTCGCCTAAAAGAGTTTACAAAGTTTTTAACTTTTTACTAACTATATATCTAGTTATAAAAAAAAGAAAAAGTTTTTTTGGTTTTAAAGCGTTAAAGCCAAAAGAGCTAAAAGAAAACATAATCTTTTTAGGTGCGAGTTTTATAAAATTGGCGCAAGTTTTAGCTACTCGCTCAGACTTTTTTGATAAAGAGTATCTAGATGAATTAAAAGAGCTTCATGACTCACTTCCAGCTATGAAAAAAAGTGAGTTTGATGAGGTTTATGCAAAAAGTTTTAAAAAAGACTCTTTTGCTAGTTTTGATAAGACTCCTATTGCATCTGCATCTATCGGTCAGGTTCATGTAGCATTTACACATGAGGGGCAAAAAGTAGCTGTAAAACTTCGCCGCAAGAGCATCTACTCTCAAGTTATGGCAGATATAAAAATTATCAAGAGTTTTAACTTACTCTTTAGGCCTCTATTTTCTCATCATACAAAAAACTCCATAGAAGCGGTGATAGTTGAGTTTTCTAAGATGATAAAAGAAGAAGTTAGTCTTACTAAAGAGTTAAGTAACTTAGTAAAGTTTTCCTCTATCTATAAAGATGCAGGTGTGAAGTTTCCAACTCCACTTCCAGAGTTTTGTAGTGATGATGCTCTTGTTATGAGCTTTGAAGAGGGTTTTAGATTTGATGACAAAGAGAGTATCTTTGAGTATGAGATAGATTTTCACTCCATCATCGCAAAGTTAGTTGATTTTTATACAACGCAGATGCTCATAAACGGCTACTTTCATGCTGATCCACACCCTGGAAATCTCTTAGTCTCAAAAGAGGGAGAGCTTATACTGCTTGATTTTGGAATGGTAAAGAGTGTACCAAACTATGCAAGAGTAGCTATTATTGAACTTATAAAAGCTGCAAATGAGCAAGACTATGAACGCTATATTGCGGCTAACAAAAAGCTAGGGACTATCGCTTACGAAGCTCCAACTGAGCAGTTAGCTGAGTTTAGTGCTAAAATGTTTGAGATATTTTCAAATGATAATCTTAGTAGCGAATCTATGCAAGAGTTGGCTTTTGAAGTCTTAGAGTCTACAAGAGATTTGCCATTTAAACTTCCAAGCGATGCTATCTATATACTTAGAGTTAGTGCAATTATAGAGGGGCTTGGAACTACTTATATAGATAACTTTAATGGTGTAAAAGATATCCTACCGATTTTACAAAAAAATATACCAAAGGCTCTTGGTGCAAAAGACAGCATCTTAGAGACTTTGATTGATGAGATAAAAGACATCCCTTTTATAGTAAAAGACTTTAAGTCTGCTATCAAAAAGATAAGTTCTGATGAACTTCAAGTAGAACTCTCAATGGACCAACTAGAGTGGATAAAAAGAGATGCTAAGAGTGAAGTAAAATCTTATACTATCTCTTTTACTCTTATGATAGGGGGCATTTTTATGTTGCTTTATGATAAGAGTCTTAAAGAGATGGCAGGTGTGGTTTTTTTAGTTGGTGTTTTTAAAGTGCTCACTAGATAGGATTATGAATTTAACCCTCTGGTTAATCTATAAACTAGATTCTGTGTCAAGCACGGAATGACAGGATACGCGTCATACTGAACTTGATTGAGGATCTAACTTTAATTCTTCAGAGAACTCAACTAACAAAACAGAACTACAAATAGCTCTTTAGAGATGCTAAGATAACAAAGAGGCAAAAACATGAGTAAAAAAATAGCGATAATTTTAATAGCACATGGAAGTAAAAGAAGCGAATCAAACGAAGAATTTATAAGGCTTGTTAAAAAAGTAAAAGAACAAGAGAGACGATTTCATGAGGTGGAGTTTGCTTTTTTAGAGTTAGCACAGCCTAGCATCGAAGACACAATAGAAAAGATGCACCAAATGAAGATGAATGAAGTCTATCTCTACCCTTACTTTTTAAATAGCGGAAAACATGTAGCTATTGATATTCCAAATATTGCTCGCGAGATGCAACTAGGCATAGAAGATATGCAAATAGAAGTTTTAAAGCATTTTGGAGAGTCTCCAAGTATTGCAAAAATAATTTCACAAGATTTAAAATCTTTGAACTTTTAAAACTTAATTGAAAGGTAATAGCTTATGTCAAATAGATTTTCATTATCTAGATAATTATTCTTATGATAGATAATAAAAGAGGGTTTTGTTGTTGTTTCGTATTCACTACCAACTAGCCAATCATGATATACCCATTGCATAAATCTTAGTATATCTTCATCACTTCCTTGGAGATCAAACTTTGCATATACACCATCAGAGATTTTAAATTTTGGCAATCTATTTGTAAATATCTCCTCTTGCTCATCTGTAGTTATACAGGCTATATATTGGCAACTACTGAGGTCTGTGATGGTTGGATTGTCGTGTAAAAGCGCTATCATTTGATAATTTTTTATTTTATTATCCAAAATTAGAGTATATAGTTTTTGCCAAGTCTCTTTAACATTATTTATATATCCATTGTTACGAATATAGTAACTCTCTATTGAGGGCATATTAACTATAATAGCAGATAGTTTTGAGTAATCTACATTAGAGTTTGTAGAGATATTTGAGGCTTGCAAAATGGAGTTAGAATAGTTCTTATACGCACCATTTCTCCAATCTTTTGGTGAGGCATCAAACTTTCCTCTAAAGGCTTTTATAAAAGAAGAGTGAGAACTATATCCACATAGATTAGCTACCTCTGATATTGTAGAATATTTATTAGTCAAAAGTAGGCTGGCTGCTTTTTGTAGTCTTATGGATTTTATACTCTCATATATATTTTTACCAAATGTATTTTTAAACACCTTATGCATATGAAACTTGCTTATGCCGAGATTGTGACTTAGTTCATTTAGGTCAATATTTACATCTATATGTGTATAAATATAATACATTATGCTGTTTGATATCTTAGTGTTTTTTTGTAGAGTAATTTTATTCATAAATAATTATAGCAAGAAAGGATAATAAAAATAACAATTTTAGACAATTTTAACTGTTTTACTAAACAAATAAATTGACAAAAAAGAAGAAGAATTTTCTTCTACTAATCTACTAAAATAACATCCAAATTTAATACTAGGATATATTTATGCAAAAGATAACTAAAATTTTAGTAGCTAATAGAGGAGAAATAGCCCTAAGAATCATAAGAGCATGTCGGGAGCTTGAAATAAAATCAGTAGTTGTTTTTTCAGAGGTCGATGTCAATGGAATTTGGGTTGCAAGGGCTGATGAAGCTTTCCCAATAGTTGGTAATCCAATAGATGCATATCTCAAGTATGATAAAATAATTGAGATAGCAAAAAGAACAAAGTGTGATGCCATCCATCCTGGTTATGGTTTTTTGTCAGAAAATGCAGAGTTCGCCCAAGTATGCGAAGATAATGGTTTGATTTTTATAGGACCAAAGCCACATCATATAGAACTCTTTGGAGATAAAATGGCTTCAAAAGTTGCTATGAAAAAGATAGGAGTTCCTGTATTAGAGGGAACGAGCTCTCCTATCATAGATGAAGAAGAGGGCAGAAGGATTGCCCTAGAGATAGGTTATCCCATCATAATAAAAGCAGCCTTTGGTGGTGGTGGAAGGGGTATGAGAATTGTCCATTTTGCTGATGATTTTTCTAAAATGTTTACCTCTGCTACAAATGAGTCTATAAAATATTTTGGCAAAGGGGATGTTTTTATAGAAAAATATGTTCAAAATCCTAGACATATTGAGATTCAAATCATTGCTGACAAATATTCAAATGTACTCCATTTAGGAGAGCGAGATTGCTCGATTCAGAGGCGACATCAAAAGGTTATAGAGATAACTCCATCACCGCTTTTAAATGATAAAGTTAGACAAAAACTTTGCACTATCTCTGTAAATGCTATGAAAAAACTTGGATATGAGAGTGTTGGGACAGTTGAATTTTTAGTTGATGAGAGGGATAATATATACTTTATAGAGATGAATACCAGAGTTCAAGTAGAGCACCCTGTAACTGAGGTAGTAACAGGAGTTGATATTATTCAAAGGATGATAGAGATAGCCACTGGTGATAAACTAAAATATTCACAAGTGCAGATACAATTTAGAGGATATGCAATAGAGTTTAGAATAAATTCTGAAGATTCTCAAAATAATTTCATGCCCACAGCTGGAATGGTAAAAAAATATCTTACACCTGGAGGACCTGGAGTAAGACTTGACAGTAGTCTATATAGTGGATATGAAACACCAACTTGTTATGACTCCATGCTTGGAAAGTTGATTGTGTGGGCACTTGATTGGAATGGAGCAGTTGCTAAGGCTAGACGAGCATTGGATGAGTTTCATATAGAAGGATTTAAAACAAATATTCAACTTCATAGAGAGATAGTAAGAGATGAGGATTTTAAAAAGGGGAAATTTTATACTGGATATTTAGATGCAAATATAAATAAGTTTAATCTAGATGCGCAAAGTTCAATCGCTTATGAAGAAGAAAAAACTTTGAAATTAGCAGATAGCATTAGGCAAATAAAAGGAAATAACTTAGTTAGACTTGAAAATGATTTTACTCTCTATTGAGAAGTAGATTTTTGTTAGATTAGTGAAAAATATCTTTTTTATAACAATTCTAATAAAGAAGAAGCAAAAGCTTTAAAGATGGCTATCCTAAACTAGCAATATTTAAGAGCCGACATTCAGTCGCTTATTAATCATTTTTTTGTATAATCGCCACAATTTAATAAAAGGACACTACACCCATGGAAA
>Ga0172377_10003437_pt1 | contig 16257 bp, 12 predicted proteins | sample Pumphouse3metaG_FD_119749 | JGI IMG/M metagenome (GOLD analysis project Ga0172377, IMG submission 119749) | Leachate microbial communities from a municipal landfill in Southern Ontario, Canada - Pumphouse #3 metaG | ecosystem: Engineered > Solid waste > Landfill > Unclassified | place: Canada...
CACAATAACAAAACCGAGATCAGAAAACTTGAAGGTGAGTACTTAACGAACTACGATACACGCTCAAGACTTGCAAAGATTGAAACCACACTGAACAATTTACTAGAGCCAATTCAAGAAGTTGATAGTGATACATTGCGTTCATTCATTTACAAGATCATCTCCGTGACACCTGAAAATATAGTCTTCTGTATAGCAGGAACCAAGAACTTTACCGATAAAGAATTCTCAGAGAATCGACATACTTTTGAGGCTTTAAAACCATTAGCAACTGGCACTTATCACAATGAAAAGTACAACAAGATAATGAATTACAAGGTAGTTATTATCTAATTTTTTTTAAAGCCAAATATGTTGTGTAAAACAACTATTCGGACAAAAAAGACCATTTTTCATCACAAAACATGTTCCCGCAATGCACGAAATTTGCACTCACAGACAAAAAAAACCATCGGATACCTTTGAAGGCCATCTGATGGCTGAATCATATTGATTTGAGTTGAAAATGGAGTGCTTTTAAGTAAAGGAAAGTACATATCAAGTGCTATTTTAATGAAAGCAATGTAACAGTTTCCACGTGAATAGTTTGTGGAAACATATCAAAAGGAGTAATATCCTTGATATTGTATCCGCCGTCTGATAAGAATCTAAGATCCCTAATTAAAGTGGCGGGATCGCAAGATATATAAATAACGGTAGGAATCTTCATCGCAATAATCGATTTCAAAAACTTTGGGTCACATCCTTTACGAGGTGGATCAACAAAAACCAAATCAAAACGGAATTTCCTCCACTTGTTAATAACGTCTTCAGCGTCTCCAACTTCGAAAAAAGCGTTTTTAATATTATTTCGTTCCGCATTTTTTCTAGCATCCGTAATTGCCGACTTAATTACTTCAATGCCAAAACTCTTAAAAGCTTTATGGGCAGCATAGAGACCAATGCTCCCGATACCGCAATAAGCGTCGATGATTTTTTCTTTGCCTGTCAATCGAGCATACTCCAGTGCTTTTTGATATAATTTTTCGGTTTGAATATTGTTGGTTTGAAAAAAGGATCGATAACCGATTTCAAAATCCAGTTTTCCAATGGAATCAAGGATTGTTTCCGTTCCGAAGATTACTTCAATCGGATCGGTTGACATAGTCGATTCGTCTTTGGTAACCGTAACAGCGATGGAAGCGACTTCCGGAATCTTAGCGACGACCTTGCTAACGAAAAGATCCCGACTTACAAAATTATCCTTACCGAGTTGTAATAACAAAGCTATCTCTTTGGTTTTTCCTGATTCTCTGATAACAGCCGACTTCAACGTTCCTATATTTGTCTTTTCATCATAGGCACAAATATTCAGTTCATTACAAACATTTTTAATCAAGGTAATCAAATCAAAAACGCGTTTTGGCATGATGTGGCATTCTTGCAGATTAATCAAATCATGACTTTTAGCTCGGAAAAATCCTGCTTCAATGCCCTTTTCACCTTGCCGAAATTTGATTTCCACTTTATTTCGATAGTGATAGGGATTGACCATTCCCACCATGTCATTGACAATGACGTTTTCGAGACCAGCTCGTTTAAGCGAAGTCTCAATTCGGTATTTTTTGAAACTCATCTGGACATCATAATCCATGTGCATGAGTCCGCATCCGCCACAAGCATCGTAATGAACGCACTTAGGCGAAACACGAAACGGACTTTTTTCGATGATATCGACAATTTTCGCAAATCCGTAATTCTTTTTCCGTTCTGTGATGACAATCTCGGCTCTTTCGCCCTTGAGAAGGCCTTCGACAAAAACCGTATAACCATCTTCGAGTTTACCAACGCCAAGTCCATCATGTGTCAAATCAAAGGACTCGATGATGTAATTCGGTTCCATGTCTTCCATTAATTACCCTCCCCTTCCCGTTTTTTTATTTTCGCATACAGCAGGGCTAAGCCACCGCTTCCGGTCTCACGATATTTAGTTCTTATATCTTGTCCGGTTTGATACATTGTATCGATAACCATATCTAATGATATTTTCCGTGATTCTGATAAATAGTAAGCCAATCGACAATTGTCGATTGCCCTTAAAGCGGCGACGGCATTTCGTTCGATACAAGGGATTTGAACATATCCGAGAATCGGATCGCAAGTAAGGCCAAGATGGTGCTCTAAAGAAATCTCGGAGGCATATTCAATTTGCGTAATTGTAAAGCCAAACATTTCCGCATGCATCGCTGAAGCCATGGCGCAAGCACTGCCGATTTCGGCTTGACACCCCGCAATCGCGCCACTAATAGTCGCGTTATGCTTGATGATGTTACCGATTAGTCCCGCGGTTGCGAGACCTTCTAAACACTGAGTTTTAGTAAGGTGATGTTTTTCTTCAAGATAACGCATGACCGCGGGGATTACTCCCGATGATCCACAAGTCGGTGCTGTAACCATTAAATGCCCCGCCGCGTTCTCTTCAGCAGCTGCGAATGCATAGGCACTAACGATCCGGCTCTCGGCTAACTCAGCCGGTTCATTAGCATTGCCACTGGAAATTAATTGTTTAGCTTTCCTTTGGACTTTTAACTCGCCTGGTAGTAATCCGGTTTCTGATAATCCTCGTTGGATTACATCATTCATGGTCTCATAAACTCGATCAAAAAAATCCCAAATTTCCAATCCTTCGAAACGTTCGACATATTGAAATAACCGTAAATTGTTAAGTTGACAATAGGCTTTTATTTCTTCGAAATTATGGTGTGGATAAATTTCTAAAGTTTTGAATTCGCCTTCATTATCAATTTGAATCGCTCCACCACCGATGCTATACACCCGCCAAAAAAACGTTTTCCCTTCAAGGGAAAACCCATAGATATCCATCGTGTTTGGATGTTTCATTACGGTTTTAAAATCAAAAACGACTTGAACATCAATTAAAGTATCTTCAATGGCTCGGTCAGTCAAATGACCTTTCCCAGTCATTGCCAGAGAACCATAGAGGATTACTTTGAAATGAATGGCATCAGAATACGTCTTTTTAAACAACGAGCAAGCCTTTTGGGGTCCCATAGTGTGCGAACTCGATGGGCCATACCCGGTTTTGTACAGTTCCCTGATGGATTTCATAAAATCCTCCAATAAACACTCTGTTCTTAATCATTATACCATAATTATGGAAAAGATGTAAGAGCGATTTGGTTTAAATAAAACCCCATAAGCCGACAAAAAAGACCAATGCCATGCATTCGTCTTTTTTATAATGCTTATATCTCGTTTACTCGTTTGCTTATCATAAATATGCTTGTGACAAGAATTGTCCCTACTGCACAAACACCATATAAAACACTGGCTGACAATTGAGCAATAACGACTCCGCCTAAAAGCGCAGAGAAGGGAATTAATCCCATTGATAACACACTCATTACTGATGATACTTTTCCTAGCATTGACCGATCGATGCGTTTGGCCATAACTACATTTAAGGGCACGTTAATCGCAACGTTTGCCAGACCCAAGCCAAACATGGAGATGACCATAATAATTAAAACCGTATTGATTGGAATCAATCCTTGGTAATAACCAATCATGTTGATTGCAATAATTACAATCGGAATCATACACCAGAAAAGTGCCCATTTCAAATCATTACCTAGCTTATCTTTGGGAGGTCTGGCGGAAAGAATAAGTGACATAATAATTGCCGAAACCGAGAAAGCAATATCGATAACTGACATCCACCCAGTCGGAGAAAAGATGCTGTCGAGTAAATAAACTGGTTCGGCCGCTAATCCAAATTCAATAAAGTTAGGTAACCCAACCGCAAAAACGGGATTAAAGAAAAAATTAAGAAACAGGGCCATAATCATAATAAAGAACACAGCTTTTTGTTTATACAAATATTTTAATCCCTCACCGGTATCTCGAATAACCTGTTTAATGGTAATTTTCTCCTCAGATAATTTGTGTTCATACCGAATGAACATTTCGGTAATAGCCGAAATTATGTATGCCACTCCGTTGATGACAAAAATCCACAAAATATCGACGCTGGCATAAAAAATGCCACCCAGGAGCACGCCCACGATTGATTGAAAACTGTTCGAACCCTGTAAATATGAGGATGCTTTCATGAGTTCGTCATCAGTAACTATAAATCTTAACAGGGAAGAACTTGCCGGTGAAAAAAGCCCGGCATTCATTGACAAAATCACGTTCATCACAAACAATCCGATAAGATCTCCGAAAGCACTTGAATTGATGACGGTAAAGATCCCTGTTCCTAAAATAGTAAATCCACGAATGAAGTCTGTAGTGTACATGATTTTGGCTTTGTTCCATTTGTCGGCCAAGACGCCGCCAAGCGGCGTCAAGACCAACAGGATAATGCCGTTTAATGCAAGATATCCAGCTTGGATTAAAGTCGCGTTGCCTTCACCGTAGGCAACTGACGCGGTCTTCAAGATATGAAAACTGATCGCAAAACTGAATAGAATATGTGCCACGTTCGAAACCAAGATTCCCCAGAACAGCAAACTGAAGTTGCGATTTCGAAATACGCGGATTTGTTTGGCTGGCGTCGATTCCATGTTCTATACAGGGGCAAGGACGAAGTTTATTCAACAGCAATCCGCACCACATCTCCGTCCGCCGATTTTACGTTGATTAGTTCTCCAACCGCTCCGGAGTTGATCATTGAAATAAGATCATCAATGTCAATATCCATATCTCCTAATTGATCAATATTAAATTTCCCTGATTTTAGTAGCTTGGCAAATTCAATCGGAATCTCAATTTTGACGACATCTCCATCTGCTGAATCAACATAAATCTTTAACATTCTAAAAGGCATTTTTTTACCAAGGACGACGCTTCCCTCGGTTTTTTCATTATCACCCATTGCCGATAATAGTTTTTCAGCATCTTCTGCAGAAATAGTGCCTTTTGCTAATAATTCCAATATTTTCATTCTTTCTTCTTTTAATTGATCTTTTGCCATCGTTATTTCCTCCTATTTGTTTTTCTTTAGGAGTTCTGCGGCTTCAAGGACCGTGATTTCTCCTTTTTGTAGTTTTTCGATGATTTCGAGCTTTGTCATTTTCGGGATATCCGAAGTCGAATCAGTCGATTCAGTTGGCTCTTCCGGTGGATTAGCCTGATCCGGATTATATCCCAACCCACTGATAACTTCATCAAGTAATTTTTTGACAGTTGGATACGAAATATTCATTTCTTTTTCGATAGCTTTGATATTCCCCCGGTTTTTAACAAAAACCTCAATAAAATAGAGCTTTTCGGTATCTAAGTAATTGAATTTCGAAAGGGTGAATTTCCCTTCAATGCCAGTTCCGCAGTTATCACAAACCAACTTGGTAACGTACAAATCGTCATGACAAATCGGGCATTGGGAGATGACTGGGTTTTTTGCTTTTTCTTTAAACAAATCCGTTTTGAACATGTGATCTTTCATGAATCTAATCTTATCCATATTTTCCCTCCTATAAGGTTTTGATATAAATTTTTGTGCGATCTTTAGCAGTAACATTGATCAGGATTCCCCGAGTGGAAACCATACTCATCAAATCCGCTTTCGAAATCCCCATTTCCGTTGACTCAAATTTCATTTTCCGAAGAAACAATTTCGCCACAAATAATGGTATTGGCAATAAAAACAGGAAAGCGAGAAAACGAGTAACCCCCCGTTCATCGGGAATGATAATCCTAAATTTGATGAAATGGGCTTTCCTAGGTTTCGATGGTTTTTGGTTTGAACGATCTTGGTATAATTGGGTATAAGCTTCTTTTGGACTGATCAATCCTTGTGATAATTGATTTAAAAGTTCATTCGTCATTGATTTTCACCGCGTTTTATTGATTATTTTAACTTGCACCTTAATTATATTAATATTTTTATCAAAATGCAAGCGTTTTTTTAAATATTTTTTAAGAAATTTAAAAACGTCTCTTTTATGAGACGTTTATTTTGAAAAATATATTTCTAAAAATCGTTTTTGTAATAAATACTCCTACCAAGTATCCTGGATAATCAAAAAAAATGATATCAATGATGCTTGGCCCTCGTTCACTCGGAAGATACTGTAATCCTTCGTCAATCATTGCGATAATTAATCCCGAAAGAATGAGACTCCAAAATGGCAATTTAAAAGTTTGAAAAGTAAAGGTGTATGTAATTCCTAACAGGAAATATTCGAATAGATGCGCACTTTTGCGAACGATTGTGTGTAAAACGAGGATATCGATATCAGCCATTGGCATAATGTTTGCCAAAAGCCTTTGGATTACCTCTGCTACTTGGTTACTTAGGGATGCCGATTCCGCTCCCGTAGACGACGACATCAAGAAGATGAAACCTGTAATTCCCAATGAAATGCATAAAGAGACATACTTCATCACAAGTGTCCTCGCATCTCCACAATTATATCTCTTAACTCGGCCGCACGTTCAAAATCAAGATCTTTGGCCGCCTGATGCATTTGTCGTTCCAGAATGTCGATGCTTTTTTTGATTTCACTTTTCGATATGCGCTTATAATCGACTTCTCCGGTCTTCTGATCAATCTTAATCGAAATTGAATCATGAATGGCTTTATAAATCGTCGTCGGGGTAATGTGGTTTTTAATGTTGTATTCAATCTGAATCTTTCGACGTCGATTTGTTTCATCGATGGCATAACGCATCGAGTCGGTTATATTATCGGCATACATAATGACTTTCCCATTAACGTTACGCGCAGCCCGACCAATGATTTGTACTAACGACCGTCCGCTTCGTAAAAACCCTTCTTTATCCGCATCTAAAATCGCAATCAAAGCTACTTCGGGTAAATCAAGGCCTTCCCTTAACAAATTAATACCGACCAATATATCGAATATGCCTAGTCTTAGATTTCGAATTATATCCATGCGTTCCAGTGTTTTTATCTCTGAATGCAAATAAGCCACTTTATAACCCAAGCCTTTAAGATATTCCGTTAAGTCTTCACTCATCTTAATCGTCAAGGTTGTGATGAGTACTCGTTCTTTTCGCGCTAAGGTTGTTTCGATCTCTTCCAAAATGTTGTCTATCTGTCCTTCTGACTTTCGAACCAAAACTATCGGATCGATAAGTCCCGTTGGGCGGATAATCTGTTCGACGATGGCGTTGGCCGTCGCTAATTCATAATCGCCTGGAGTTGCGGAACAATAAATGACTTGATTAATCTTTTTTAGGAATTCCGCAAAATTTAATGGACGGTTGTCGATTGCGGAAGGTAATCGAAATCCATAATCAACCAATGTTTGTTTTCGGCTAAAGTCGCCATTGGACATGCCTCTGACTTGTGGCAATGTCACATGAGATTCATCGACAATCAACAAAAAATCTTTAGGAAAGAAGTCAATCAAAACCGATGGTGTTTCTCCCGCTTTTCGCAAAGCTAGATGTCTGGAATAGTTTTCCACTCCCGAACATGTGCCCATTTCCGCTAATAATTCCATATCATACATCGTCCGTTGTTCAATCCGCTCAGCTTCCAATAATTTGCCTTGTGATTTAAAGAAAGCAATTCTTTCAATCAGTTCGGCTTTAATTCGACTTAAAGCCTCTTCAAGTTTGTCGCGATTGGTCAAAAAATGGGATGCGGGAAACAAAGTAATCATCTGTAGTTCTTCTAAGGCTTCGCCAGTAACGATATTAAATTTGCGCAGCCGTTTAATGGTGTCAAAGTCAAATTCCACTCTGACTCCGGTTGTTTTTTCGTATGTTGGTAAGATTTCAACGATGTCGCCACGAACCCGGAAACAGCCGCGGTTAAAGTCGATGTCGTTGCGGACAAAAAGAATGTTAACTAATTTTTTAATCAAATTATCTCGACCGAATTCGTCGCCAATACGAATTGTCACCATGCCGTTTTTATAATCTTCCGGATCGCCAATCCCATATATACATGATACCGAAGCGACAATTATGACATCATTACGTTCGAATAACGATGAAGTTGCGGCGTGCCGCATCTCATCGATTTCTTCATTAATCATGGCGTCTTTTTCAATGTAAATATCCGCTCCCGGCATATATGCTTCCGGTTGGTAATAATCGTAATACGAGATAAAATATTCAACTCGGCTTTCCGGGAAGAACGTTTTGAATTCATTGTAAAGTTGTCCTGCCAGCGTTTTATTGTGAGCTAAAACAAGAACCGGCCGATTAATATTGGCAATTACATTACTGATTGTGTATGTTTTTCCGGTTCCGGTCGCCCCTAGAAGCACTTGTGAAGTCATCCCAGATAAAAGATTATTCGTCAGCTTTTTAATCGCATCCGGTTGATCACCTGTTGGCTGATAATCGGAATGGAGGATAAGGTTATGCATCGTCATCACCGCCGAATATTAGTATATCATAAATTCGTTACCCAGCCAAATATGTTTGGAATATTACCGCTTAATCTGCTAAAATAGAATTGGTGATATCTATGAAAATCGTCTTGGTCGCAATTGATAGCAAATTCATTCATACCAATTTAGCTCTTCGCTATTTACGGGCTAATTGTGACTTTAAATGTTCGCTTTTGGAATTTACCATCAAAGATGATATTGATTTCATCGCGCGCTCGCTTATAAACGAAAACGCCGATGTTCTTGCCTTCTCGGCCTATTTGTGGAATATTAAACTGATTGAAGCTATCACCAAGTCCATTAAAGCCCAAGCAAATCCGGTAATTGTCCTCGGCGGTCCCGAAGTGAGCTATGATTCTGATTATTACATTAAAAACCCCGATTTTGATTATATCATTACCGGTGAAGGCGAATTTGTCTTTAACGAATTAATGCATTGCCTTAATAATCACTTGGCGGTTTCAACGGTGCATAATTTAGTATATCGATTCGATAATCAAATCGTTCACAATAAGGAAAGTGTCATCGATGATCTGAATCTTCTAAAAGATCCCTATTATTTTGTCGAAGACATCCCCAATCTGCCGCATAAGATTCAATACTTGGAATTATCTCGCGGTTGTCCCTTTCATTGCTCCTATTGCTTAGCGGCTTTAGAAAACCAGGTTCGTTTCTTCGCGGTGGAAAGATTAAAAACCGACTTGCTTTATCTTATGGATCATGGTGCGAAAACTTTTAAGTTTTTAGATCGGACTTTTAATATTAATCCCGACATAGCAATGCAGGTTTTTCAGTTTATTATTGCCAATCATCGTCCGGAAACCGTATTCCAGTTTGAAATAACCGGTGATATATTACCCGAAAGTCTAATCCAATACATAAATAAATATGCCCCCAAGCATTTATTCCGATTTGAAATCGGAGTTCAATCAACCAACGATTTGACTAATACAGCCGTTGATCGCCACCAAAATACGCAAAAGCTATTAAAAACCATTCGATCAATAAAAGCTGGCGATACTATCGATTTACATCTCGATTTGATTGCCGGCTTACCATTTGAAGATCGCAACCGTTTTGAAACAACGTTTAATGATGTTTTTGCCTTACGTCCGAAAGAATTACAATTAGGTTTTCTAAAATTATTACGGGGAACCAAAATCCGCAACCAAGCTTTCCAGTATGCCTACGTATATCAAGATAATCCACCATATGAGATTGTCAATAACGCTTTTCTGTCAAGTCAAGATCTTGCCGAAATCCATTTGGTTGATGAAGCTTTAAATTTGTTTTGGAATAAAAACTTTATGCCCTCTGCTATCGAACAAATCGCCAAAAAATACGATTCTTTATATCATATGTTTGCGTTGTTAGGTGAGCATTATATAAATACAAATCATTCATTTCACAAATTTAAGTACATCGACCCATTCATCGCCATCAACGAATTCGTAGAAAAAAACATCCCCGAGATATCCGAAGTCGTCTTTAACGCTCTTAAATACGATTATTTATCTTCCTGCAAAACTAAAGCGAAACTCTGGTGGGATAATCAAATGGAAAAAACCCGGCGAATTGCCATTCTCCGGGCATACTTCTCTGTAAATAAATCTATATCAATTGACGATCTTATCAAGTATTCAATCGTAACCGATTATATTGATGGCTATCTCATCGCTTTCTATCATCCCAATAATAAAAACATGATTATCTTTAAAACAACAACGTCAGCGTAAATTCGCCGACGTTGTCTTATTTTTCCAAGAGTTGCATATTACTAACAATGATTTGATGTTTATTCTCCCGCTTTTCTAATAATCCCGAAACAATTACAACATTACCCTTAATTAATATCGCCGAATCATTGGCATATTCTCGGGCGAACAAGGTGCCTTCGATAGTATTGAATTCATCTTCAATTTCCACAAAGGCCATTTCGTTTCCGGATTTGGTCTTGATTATTTTAACCCGATTAATCATTCCCGCTATCCGAATTGATCCATTCGTCGTCTCGATAATATCAGAAACGACTAAAAGCCCGTTTCTTTCAATCGTTTCGGCATAACGAGAAAATGGATGATAACTAAGATTTACCCCCAACAGTGATTTTTCTTGTTCGATGAGATAATCAAAATCATATTCCTCTTCATTCAGATAAACAAAAGTTTCTTTGCTAGCATAGCCGTCAAGTTTAATAAAGTTGCTAATCTGCTTTAAATTGTTTATAAGTGTTTTTTTTGTTTCTGGAAATTCATCGAACATTCCACATAAAATCATCGATTCGACAACTCGGGAGTTCAAATCCGATGATCGTTTCACAAAATCAAGAAATCCGCTGAAAGGACCATCCTTTTTAATCTCCGTAATCCGATCCGCGACAATGTTCCCGATATTACGGATTCCCGAATAGGGAAACCGCAAATTACCATTTTCTAAAGCATAATGTTTTTGCGATGCATTGATTCGTGGTGGCAAAACTTTTATCTTTAATTTTCGACATTCTTTAATATAATCAGCGGTAGCTTTAGCCGATCCGATAGCAGAGTCCAACAAGACCGCCATAAAATAAGTCGGATAGTTTGCTTTTAAATATGCCATCCAATAAGCCACCATCGCATAAACAACTGAGTGGCTCTTATTGAAACCGTAGTTTGCAAATTTGACAATATAATCATAGATTTCGTTCGCTATTGCTTCCGAGTAATGCTTTTCTTTACATTTTAGAACAAATTTCTCGCGTTCCTTTATTAATACATTTTCCTTTTTTTTACTGACAGCACGCCGTAACACATCGGCTTCACCAAGAGAATAACCAGCAAATTCGTGGGCTATTTGTAAAATCTGTTCCTGATAGATGATGATACCATATGTTTCTTTTAAGATTTTCTCTAAATCTGGATGGGGAAAAACCACTTTTTCATCCCCGCTTCTGCGACGCAGATAACTGGGGATGTTCTCCATGGGACCGGGGCGAAATAAGGCAACGCAGACAGCAATGTCATCAAATGTACGAATCTGCATTTTCCGGGCTAGGTTCATCATCCCATCGGTTTCCAGTTGAAAAACACCCAAAGTATTTACATCTTGTAATAATTTAAATGTTTTTGCGTCCTCTGTGGGGATTTTATAAATATTAATTAAATCGCCAGTTTTGGTTTCAATCAAATGCAATACTCGATCAATTGTGGTTAAATTTCGAATTCCCAAAAAGTCGATTTTTAATAAACCGATTTTTTCCAAATCGGTCATTTCCCATTGGGTCTGGTACATCCCCATAAGACCATTTTGTATCGGAGCGTATTCGCGAATATCTCGATCGGTAATGACAATTCCTGCCGCATGGGTCGAAATATGCCTAGGCAACCCCGCAATCCGCTCAGAAATCGTTAACAAGTCGAATGTATTTGGATTATCCATTAAAAAACGATATTTTTCTGGATGCATTTTTTTAAATTCATCAATTGAATTTTCCGATTCGCTGATATACCCGGTAATTTCATCAATGATTGTTTGGTTAGTGCCTAACACTTTTGCCGTATCACGGATAGCACTTTTGCCTTGGAAGGTTCCGAAGGCGACAATGTTAACGACGTGATCTTTGCCGTATTTATCCGCAACATACTTAATTACTTCATCTCTTCGATCATCGGGAAAATCCATGTCAATATCGGGCATGGTAATCCGTTCCGGATTTAAAAAGCGTTCGAATACTAAATTGTGTTCCAACGGATCAACATCAACGATTCCCAAAACATAACTGACCAATGATCCCGCTGCCGATCCCCGTCCCGGCCCAACCAAAATTCCGTGTTTCTTGGCATATAGAACAAAATCCCAGACAATGAGAAAATAATCGCAATAACCCATTTGTTCAATGACCGATAATTCGTACTTAACTCGATCTTGATAAACATTTACCGCGATTTTTTGCGTACCTTTACTTGCCAAGCGTTTCTTCAAGCCTTCGGTAGTTAAAGCCCGCAAGTAATCTTTCGCTTGGTAATCACCTGGCACTTTATATTTAGGTAATTGGATTTTCCCGAAATCAATCGACACATCGATTTTGGCAATCAAACTTTCAGTCAACTCTACTGCCTCAAGGTATTCGCTATATGCTTCTCGCAGTTCAATTGGCGACTTAAGATTAAATATCGCTTCCTCACTACTAAATAGACTATCGTTTTCAACTTTATCACTTGTAATAATTTGCGTTAAGATTTTCGCAGCCCGAAGATCGTCTTTATCCAGATAATGAACCTGATTGACAATCACGGCTTCACCTAAAGTTTTATAGACTGGGGCTACTTGCATTTCTACTGAAAAATCCGATAAATCAATGCCAAGATAGAAATAATCAAAGGCTTGTTTATACTCGCGGTACAAATCATTCGCCATCGTCAAATCATTGTTTAATACTGCTTGATAAATATCGCCACGATCGGATAAGGCAATCATGATGATGTCTTGTTTCCAAGTTTGTAATTGATCCCAAGGAATTACTGGGTTTTCCGTCTGGATATAGGATACAATTTTAAGTAAATTATGATATCCAAGCGTGGTTTTTGCAATAGCTAAAAAAGTCGTTTTGCCATCGAGTTTTGACCTTGAATCAATAACCGTTCCGATTATTGGTTTGATTCCCACGGCTTGACAACATTGGTAAAACTTGATCGCTCCGTAAAGATTTTTGTGATCAGCGATTCCTAAAGCCGTAAAGCCTTGCTCGAAAGCCCGCGATACTAGTTTATCTACATCCAATAAACTGCCATTAAAAGAATAACTGGTTTGAATGAATAAATCAAACGTCATCATCGGCTATCACCTTACTTGATTATATCATAATCCCTTCCGTTAGTGAGGGGATTATTTCTTTTTGAGAACCAAAAACAACCCGACCATGACAATAATTCCGAGTATCGTTTCTAAGTAAGGAAAGTCATTACCATTTGATTCGGTCGTGTCAATGCTTGAATCATTAATGATTTCAAAATTCAAGGTTTGATACTTCTTGGCTTCAATCCAAAGAATCAGTTCATAATCACCGGCTTCGTCAATTTCGATCTCGCCTTCAGAAATCCGTTTTCCATTTAAAGTCGCGATTCCCCTGACTGAAATCGTGACCGTTTCATGATAAACGCCTTGATCGATTACTCCCGACACTGTTGGCGCAATCTGAAAATTGATCTTTTTCTGATATCCATTTTCACCATCAATAACCAATTGATAATCGCCCGGTTCGCTAACAAACGCTCCGGAAACAAACAACGCTCCGTTTAAGGTAACGTTTTGACTGTTGACGATGATTCGTATCGGTTCGAGATAGATTTCTCCATCGATAACGCCATCAACTAAAGCAGCAATGATTACCGAAAATTGATAAACATAATCCTCATCGGTGATGATTACATCGTAGTTTCCCGGATTATAGATGCTGATCTTGGCGACGACGTCGGCATTAACCGTTGCTGTGCCAATAAATGGATACTCAAATCCACTTTTGTATTCAGCTGTGAAACTTGGTAATACAGTCATTTCTAAATTCGCATCCAAAATGAGATTTGGTAAATCGGATGCAATCTCATCTAAAATCAAATAAGAACCGTGATTATGAAATCCTTTAAACTGATGGTCAATATGGATGCTATTCAATATCGTTCCCATTGAATCAATTTTGAGGACCATTGTGTCATATGTTCGATACATCTGTGATGGTGTTTCGACATAAATTCGTTCAATTACCACACCATATGTTCCATCGGCGAAGACACCCATGAATTGAATTGTTTCCAAATATCCCGTTTCATAAATCATTGTATCAATGATAATGTCAGTCGTTTTATCTATGATGATTAATAAGCCATCATAATCATTTTCGGTACCGATTTCTAGTTGGCACCCATACTGATACTTAAGCGTCTCCGTCTCAAGACTGCCGTTAAAATAATAATTAATTCCTTCTGGTTCGTTGATTTCCCCATCCATTAGTCTTGGTTGCATCATAACTAATAAAAGCAGCCCCAACCTTGATAATATGTGCATAAAAAAACTCCTTTCGCGTATTAATATTACGTGAAAGGAGTTTTGCTACTTTTTTATTTCTGAATTAATCTTAAAGTGTCCCGAGCAATCATCACTTCTTCATTGGTTGGAACAACATACACTTTGATTGTCGAGTCGTCCGTTGAGACTAAGCGTTCAATACCCCGACAGGCATTCCGTTTGGGATCAATTTTAACACCTAAAGGAGCTAATCTTTCAATGACATTAGCTCGCGTCGTCGCTTCATTTTCACCGATGCCCGCAGTAAAGACAATCGCATCCGCACCCCCGACATAGCAATGGTAACTGGCAACATAATCCGCAATCCTTTTTGCTTGAACTTCAATTGCCAAGTTCGCCCGTTCATTACCCTTTTTAGCGGCCGCTAACAGATCGCGGGAATCGGATGACAATCCCGATAATCCAAGATATCCCGACTGTTTATTAAGCAAGTTAATGATCTCTTTACATGATTTGTTTTTCTTAGTCATCATATATTCGACAACGGCTGGATCAATGTTCCCACTTCTGGTTCCCATCGGGATTCCTTCTAAGGGTGTAAATCCCATTGAAGTATCAACGGATTTGCCATTTTTAACGGCACAGATGGAAGCTCCGTTTCCTAGATGACAAATAACTAAATTGATATCTTCCGGTTTTTTACCCATGATTTCCGCTGTTCGTAAAGTCACATATTTATGACTAGTTCCATGGAATCCATATTTGCGAACGTTATAGGTTTCATACCAGTCATATGGCACGGCATATAAAAAAGCTTCTTCTGGCATTGTTTGATGAAAAGCCGTATCAAAGACCCCAACATTGGTAACATTTGGTAACGCTTCTTTAAATGCCTTAATACCCGTTAGATTTGCTGGTAAATGTAATGGTCCTAAATCGACCAAACTTTCGATAATTGCCATTTCCGCTTCGCCAATGATACAAGAATCAGTAATCGATCTACCTCCGGTTAAAACCCGGTGACCGACACCGATGATCTCATCTAACGATTGAATAATATTTAAACTAATCAATTTTTCAAACAGCATCTTTACAGCGACGCTGTGATTATCAATATCTTTCACTTCGGTAATCTTCTCACCATTGACTTTGATAGTAAACACCGAGTCTTTAAGCCCAATCCGCTCCACTAACCCGCTTGTAATTAATTTTTCTTCCGGCATTTCCAGTAATTGGAATTTAAGTGATGAACTGCCGGCATTGACTGCCATAATTTTTCCCACGATTTGTAAGTTCCTCATCCTTCTATAGATTGTCTGTAAACCATCCATCCATTCGGATGATGGCATCATTCACGGCTTTCGAATCCTGAAATGACGGGATTTCTGCCAATAAAAATTTAGTAACCTTTTTGACATTTTCCCCAAGTTTTTGCAGGATTAAAATGCTCTTTCCCCCGGTTTTGAACATTGTATTGGGTAAAGTAATCAGTCCGATACTTTGATACAACGAGGAAATTATTTGCTTGAATCCATCGACTTCAGTCTTTTCAAAAAAATCGTTCGCAATCAAAGCCAGAAAATATCCGCCGTCACGTAACTCGTTATGATGATATTTAATAACATCATACGGTAAATAATGTTTGTTTATAACTTCTGAACTCGGAAAGTCAGTAACAATAGCATCTGCTTGAAAATTCTTGAAAGTAAAGGTGTCTTGATAATACATCCCTTCCCCATAATCCATAATATCAAACATTGCGATTGCCAAGTTATAACTATCGATATTATTATCGACCCCGATAGGAATTGCTTCACAAGAAATATTGTTCGCCACCGTCAGTAACAGATTAGCTGTTCCTGCGAGCGGATCAAATAAGATG
>Ga0172377_10003438_pt1 | contig 16257 bp, 15 predicted proteins | sample Pumphouse3metaG_FD_119749 | JGI IMG/M metagenome (GOLD analysis project Ga0172377, IMG submission 119749) | Leachate microbial communities from a municipal landfill in Southern Ontario, Canada - Pumphouse #3 metaG | ecosystem: Engineered > Solid waste > Landfill > Unclassified | place: Canada...
CCTCTTTAACTGGATGGTAGATTTTCACACAGAGCGGCACGGCTTTAAAGAAGTGCTCCCGCCCACCCTTGCCAACCGTGAGTGCATGGCAGGCACGGGGCAGCTCCCCAAGTTTGAGTTTGATATGTACCGGCTCCCGGATGACGACCTCTTCCTTATACCAACGGCGGAGGTGCCTGTAACAAACGTCTACCGTGAGGAGATACTGGACGGGGCAGAGCTGCCCATCTACCTTACCGCACACAGCAAATGCTTTAGAAGAGAGGCAGGCGCCGCCGGGAAGGATACCCGCGGCCTGCTCCGCGTGCATGAGTTTGATAAGGTTGAAATGGTAAAGTTCACCACCCCTGAAACATCATGGGGGGAGCTTGAAAGCCTTACCAAAAGCGGAGAAGAGGTGCTACAGGCACTTGGAATTCCATACAGGGTGGTGCTACTCTCCACGGGGGATATGAGCTTCTCCAGCGCCAAAACCTATGATTTAGAGGCATGGGCGCCGGGCGTGGGCCAATGGCTTGAAGTCTCCTCCTGCAGCAACTTTGAAGATTTCCAGGCCAGGCGCGCAAACATACGCTTCCGGCGGGAACCCGGCGCAAAACCGGAGTTTGTGCATACCTTAAACGGCTCCGGGGTAGCGCTCCCCAGAACCTACGTTGCCATTCTAGAGAACTACCAGAAGGCAGACGGCAGCGTAGTTGTGCCGGATGTGCTCCGCCCGTACATGGGCGGCCTTGAGGTAATAGAGGCCGCTGGGTAAAACCAGAAACCTTGCAATTGGGGCCGGTAATCTACTGCCGGCCCAGTTCAATCAGCCTTGCCTTTGCCGCATCAAGGTCCGGCTGCAAAAGTTTAAGTTCCACCGCCCGCCTGTAAGAATCAACCGCATCCTGCTTTTTATCTATCTTCTCTGCAGCCTGTCCCCTGGCAAACCAGTATGCCGCCTCATCCGTGAAGAGGCTTGTAAGACGCTCGGCAGCGGCATATTCATCTTCCTTGCGCCCGGCATCCCGGCAGGTATTAATCAGGTTAAGAAGCTCCGCCCTGCTTGCAGGCAGATCCGACCCCCTTTTCATCTTTGCTGCAGATGCTTTAGATGCACCCCTAAAAGACGGTGCGGCGGGCTCTTTAGCTATGGAACTATTGCCACACTCAGCATATGCATCTCGCGCTATAGCGGGCGCGGCTGCGGGCATCTGCTGTCCTGTGCCGGGTGGCACCTGCGTATACTGCTGCAGGCGTGCGGCCTCCGCCTGTTCTGCAATCTTTGCGGAAGCCAACTCAGGCTCAGACGGCTTCTGTGCAGGGAGAGATGCAACCGCGCCCTTAATACTCTTGGGCAGGGCCGGCAGAGACTTCAAATTAAGCTCTGCGGGGAGGGAGGGCGCCTCTGCATCCGCCTGTTTTGCACCGGCCGGCGCGGGCTTTTTTGCAGGGTATAAGGGCTGTTCTGATGCTTTCTCTAACGCTGCTCGTTTTTGCGGGGCCTGGCAGAGCTGCTGCGGCTCTCGAAAATTCACGGTTGTAAGTATGACGGCAAAAAGCAGCATGGCGGCTGCCGCGGCAGAGTAGGCGGGCAATGCCTTACGCCAATTACGCATCTTAGGCTGCTGGTATATTCTTGCCATAACCCTGTCCCTTATATCTGGAAGAGGGTCCATTGCTGGGCAATCTGCGCCTGCAAGAGCGGCAGATACCTCTTTTATATCTTCAAACTCCCCGGCGCATGCGGGGCAGATAGAAAGATGCTCCTCTACGCGCCGGCTAAGTTCCTCCGGGAGCGCACCTTCAAGGCAGGGAATAAATAATTTCCGGCATCTTCTACATTTCATCTCAGGCCCCACTCTCCAAACGTACCTTTAATACCTTGCAGGCATAGTGCAGGCGCGACCAGACAGTACCCACGGAGCAGCCCAGAGTCTCTGCAATCTCCGGGCAGGATAGCCCTTCAAAGTAGTGCAGCACAACCACCATGCGCTGTTTATCCGGCAGGGATTTAACGGCGATCCTTATCTCTCTGCCCCTCTCTGCGCTCTCATGCGCCCAGGCATCCCGGCCGGTGAGAAACTGGTACCCTCCGTTATCCAGTGAGAATACCCGCCTGCGCTTCATCTTTTGTATATGCCTTAAGGTTGTGTTTACGGCAATGGCATGCAGCCATGTAGAGAACTTTGAGTCTCCGCGGAACCGCCCTATGGCTTTAAATGCAGCAATAAATATGTCCTGCACTAGATCATCCACCTCATCCTGGCTGTCTATCATGCCGGAGACAATACCGTACACCCTCTTTTTGTGCCGGTCTACCAGATGGCCAAAAAGAGGGGTATCTCCCGTCAGAACCTGCCGGACTATCTGCAGGTCATCACTGCATGGTTCGCTCTCTTTAACTGTATTTAATGCTGTCTTATTCATGGGCCGCCAGCGCCGCAGAGTGCATCCTTTCCGGGCTCATGGTAGCAAATACGCCCGGCCTGCGCAACATCACATTAATTAAGATACACCCGTCCGGCAAAACCTTCAATATTTTTGCAAAACAGGGTAAAGTATATTATACCGTTCCACGTTCCCTTACAAACCAGGCGATGATTCTTCTAAAATAACCTTTATGGAGTTAGACATGTCTTTTTTAGGGGAAGTTGCAGAGCAGAGCCGCAGACTGCGCAATCTGGTGGAGTTTTACAGAACTGAAGAGGGCACAGAACTGCTCTGGAAGGCCACGCACCTGTTCACCCATCACACGCACAGCATTATATTTGCAGGCATGGGCTCCTCTGAATTTGCGCCCGTTGTGGTAAGAGATTATCTTGCCTACAACCTGGGTGTGCCCGTGGTGCTTTGGGAGGCGGGCGAACTCCTTCATTACGGCATGAATTGCATAAGGGATGATGACCTTATTATTGCAATCTCCCAATCCGGGGAGAGCATAGAGACCAGAAAGGTGGTTGATATACTGCGAGACCATCTGGGCGTAATCTCTATTACAAACGATCCAGAGAGCAAAATAGCCCGGTATTCCAGACTTGATTTGCAAATTCTTGCGGGAGCGGAAGCATCTATATCCAGCAAAACATATACAAACAGTCTGGGATTACTGCTTATACTGAGCCGTGCCGTTACTGCGCTTGATGCAGAGCCGCTCTACAGATCCCTGCTTGAGATTGCAGACGGCATGGAATCCTTCCGGGCCGACCGTCTGGATGAGATAGAGGATGCGGCAAAGTTTATGCATGCGGCAGACGCCGTTCACTTTATCTCAAGGGGGCCGGCAATGGCGGCTGCCCGGCAGGCGGCCCTAACCTTTGGGACTGGCGCCCGCATTTTTACATGCGCCGTACCAGGCGGAAGCGTGCGCCACGGGCTTATGGGCTCTATGGGTGCGGAGCATTACGCCATAATCTTTGCGCCGGACGGCCCGGGCGGCGATCTTTTGCGCAAACTTGCAGTTGACCTGGCCGTCCTTGGAAGCAAGGTAGTGCTGTTTACATCTGAAGAAACAGTAAAAGATCATAACCTCTGCACCATACGCATAACCCCGGGAGACCCGGAACTCTTCCCCCTGGCCTGCGCCATGCCTCTGGAACTGTTATTTGAAACCCTGGCCAGAGACAAGGGGCTTGTGGCAGGGGTCTTTATCCGCGGGGAGAAGGTAACCACAAAAGAGTAAGGCCAAAAGTGCGGGGCAGGCTTTTCCGTTTAGTTGGGCCACTAATTGGGGAATTAAAGCACTGGAATCTTTAGGGAGGTAGTAGCAATGCGGACAGCCCTGCAAGATCACAGCCTGCTTTACCGTATGAGCGTGCTGCTTGCCGTTCTGGTTCTGGGCCTGCTGGCATATGCGCTGGCAGCGTGGGCATGGAACTCGCCGGTGGAGCTTGGCGCTTATGATATGCTGCTCAGAATGCGGCCCCTTGCCGCTCCCAGGAGCGACATTGTTATTGTAGGCATAGATGAGGCAAGTGAAAGTTCGCTTGGCAGGCCTCCCCTTTCAAGGACTGTGCACGCTCGCATTATAGACAGATTGCACCGGGCGGGCGCAAAGGTTATAGTTTATGATAAAATGTTTGCGCAGCCTTCCGTATCTTATCCCGGCTCAGATGCCGCTCTGCAAAAAGCGCTCTCCGCAAGCGGCAATGTCTTTATCCCCATGGTTTATGATCCGTTAAGGCAGGCAAGCTGGTCTCCGTCAGATATAAAATCTCTTATTCTTCTAGAGCGGGATGCGCTTGCAGAGCAGATATCTTATCTCCCAAACACGCCGGATTACCGGTACTACTTCTTTGTGCCGCCCATGGCGGATTTTATAAGCGCCGCAAAGGGCGTGGGGGTGGCGGTGAGCCCTTCTAATGGCAGCTATTTTGTACGCAGTGCGCAGCTTGCATACCTTACCCGGGTGCTCTATCCCGTGCCGTCCGGCCCACTGCCGCAGAGCATGCCCATGCCCCGGCTTATAAACCGGGTTGCGGTATTGCAGGGGCTGCCGCTCATTGTGGCAAAAGATATCCTGGGGGATAAGGAGGGACTCTCCTCCCAGGTAAGTTTTGGCCGCAATATAGCCCTTTTTGCAGGAATCTCGCCTTATTATGTGCCTATAGATAAACAGGGAGCCATGTATATAGACTTTGCTGGTCCCGCAGGCACATATCCCAACCTGGGCGCGGCAGATTTACTTGCAGGCAGGCTGGATAGAAGCCTCTTTGAAGATAAAATTGTTCTTGTGGGAGTTACAGACCCCACCAGTTCCCTGGCAGCAGTCTTTAACACTCCCTTTGGACACATGCCGCGGGTAGAGATTACCGCAAATGCAATAGCATCCATACTTTCCGGCACCGCCCCGGTGCGCCGCCAGAAAGAGACTCTGGCAGTGTTCCTGCTGCTCTCTATAATCCTTGGGCTTATTCTGCCTCTTTTTGATAGATGGGAGCTTGGGCCGGCAACATTTGTTCTGGCGCTTACATATATTGTTTTAGATGTGCTTGCACTTACCATCTTCCACCGGGCCTTCCCCGTTGTGCCCGGCGTTGTGCTTATTCTTGCCGCCGGGGTGGTTACCGCCCTTCTTATGCCCGCAGTCTTTGTAGAGGAAGAGACGGGGATAACTGCAGAAGAACTCTAAGCACCCTGCCCCGGCAGGATTTGAGGGTTTGATGCTCTGCATCATCTATCCGCCCGACGAAGTAAGAGCAGATAGGCCGGAGAGGGTGCTTGAGGGCGACTGAGTTAAAGCTTCTTTTCCATAGTCACTTTCACGTATCCGCACGGAAAATCGTACTCAACCTTATCCATAACAATCCGCATAAAATATATTCCCATTCCGCCTTCTGCGGGCATCTCTTTATTGGGAACAGGGATACTTTCGGGATCAAACCGGGTGCTTGGATATTTCAAGGTTATAACCAGCTTGCCGCCGGCAACCCTGCACTCTATGTGTATGGATTCGTTCTCCGCATATCCGCCGTGCCTTACGGCATTGGAGACTGCCTCGCCCACTGCAAGCCGCACATCATCCAGAGCAGTCTGCATAAGCCCAATATCGGCCGCAAATTTGCATACCTCATTTCTTGCAGTTCTGCAAGAGGCCATACACAGCGGAATCTGAAAGGAGGCTGCCTTTCTGCCAAAATGATATGCGGGGCTGTCCGGTTCCGAGACTGTCTGCGAATGGTTAATCTCAAAAAGCGGTCCAAAATCCGAAACATCAAGCATATGGGCAAGCTGCGGTGCCAGCGAATCTATCCTTAGCGTCCTATCCAGCTTCCTTGCGTCAAGCGCAGCCTTTACAAGAATGCGAAGGCCGCTGCTGTCTACAAAATTAAGGCTTCCCAACGAAAGCGTAACCCTGTCCGATGTATTTATTATCTCTTTTATCATCCTTTCCAGCATATCGCAATTCTGATAATCCAGTTCACCTTCAGCCTCTATTGTTGTTTGTGAACCGGGTTTAACACAAAGTTGCAATCTGTCCCCAGAGTTCTCCAGCATCCCAACTCCTCTAGCCATCCACTTTTATTACAAGTAAGGCCACATCATCCCGCAGTCTTCCTGCAGTGTAATCCAACAGCCCGGCTGTTATGCCGTCTGCAATCCGCCTTGCGTTCTTCATCCCTCTTTGCTCAATCAACTCCTTTAGACCAGCTGTGCATAAGAAACCTTCAGGCCCCCTGGCCTCCGTCACTCCATCCGTATACAGTACAAGTACATCCCCCGCCGCAAGCTGCACCTCTCGCTCTATGTATTCCATCCCTTTAATTATCCCAACGGCGGCCCCGGAACTTTCCAGCGGCATGCACTCTTTTTTATCCGGCCGGAAGAGCAGCGGGCGCTCGTGCCCCCCGTTTGCGTAGACCAGACGTTTTTCATCCAGATAGAGTATGCCGTAAAAAAGGGTTACAAACACATCGCCGCGGGCGTACCTGGTGACGGCATCGTTTAGCCGGAAGAGTACGCTGGCGGGGTTGGGGTCTTCATGGGCAAATCCTCTGAGCATGTATTTTGCCATAGCTGTGTGAACGGCGGCTTCCACGCCCTTTCCGCTTACATCACCTATCACTATGCCAAGCATCCCATCTTGAATCTCTATGATGTCAAAGAAATCTCCGCCTACCTGAGAGCCTCTCTGGGCGGGCATATAGGCATCTGCAATATCAAATCCAACCGCGTTTGTATCTGAGCTGGGCAGGAACGACTTCTGAAGAGTCTCCGCTATGTTCCGCTGGTGCTCGTAAATCTCTTTCAGCAGATTCTGCCTGTCATTGATGGCGGTAATATCTTGAAAGACGGCAATTGCGCCGGTAACGGTTCCGCCATTTATTATTGGAACGGAGTTCATAAGTATTACTATATCCCCGCCGCCCGGACGGTTGATTATTATCTCTTCCCTGGTGCAAACCTCTCCATAGAGAAGCGAACGCACCACAGGCGAATCGCGATACGGTATGGATTCTCCGTTTGCATATCGCGGGTTGCATACACGGAAGAACTCCGTAAAGATATTGGCCCTGGTGTTTTCCAGGCCCGTGATATCTGCAGCGGCTTTGTTTGACATGTATAATCTTGCATCCCACGCAAAGACTATGATTACTCCTTCCGGAAGGTTTTCTATTATGGCGCGCAGAAGCTCCCTGTCAGACCTTGCCTGTTCTTCCGCTTCTCTGGTACGCTCATATGACAGCGCCCTCTGTACTGCTACGGCAACCTGGTCTACGGCCATCTGCATAAGATTTACGGATTCCGCCTCATAGCCGCTTTCTGATGCAAAGAGCGCCGCCCCTACCATCTGGCTGTCAACCACAACAGGGATTGAGGCCAGGCTTTTTACAGCTGATTTCTTACCATCAATCAGGAGTTCGCCATTACCGGATTTGCATATATCATTAAGAATAACGTGTTTTCCGGATTCTGCCACCCACCGTACAGTCTTGGCATAACGGCATAGTTGCCGCAAGGATTCCGCCTTGGATATGCGAAAGGTTCCCCTTACCTTAAGGCTGTTTTCTTCCGGCAGATATATAACGGCAAATGCAGAACGCGTGTGCCTGCATATAATTGCAAGAGACCGCTCCAGAAGCAGTCCCAGTTCTGCGGTAGATACGCAGACTGTGCCTATATCTGCATGGGCGGCCAGAGTACGTTCTCTTCTTTCAAGCACCCGCGCCATGTCTCCAAGGGCCACGGAAATCTGCCCGAACTCGTTCCTGGGAAGAACCCGCCGGCCCAGCGCAACGGCCTTGCTGTAGTGCTTAAAGGAGAGCGCCTCGCTGTAATCCCCCCGCGCCACCGCCTGTGCAGCCGATGCAATACTTCTTGCCGAATTTGTAACAGAACGTATTGTTGCAAAAAGAAGCATCAGCGCCACTGCAGAGACTACGGAAAACGATGCCCAGCTTGCCGCCATCATGCGGGCTGCATCAGGGTTGGCATGCCCGGCGGCATCACTTGCCTGGCAGGACAGAACTATTGCCATAAGCACTGTGCAAAAAATAATGCAACCAAAACTTATAATGAGCCTCTGCTTGATGGATACATCACCCATCATGAAAGAGAGTTTGCGAAGTCCGCGCAGATTATGCAGTAGAGCCATCTCCTTCCGGACTTGGATCTGCACCGGGCACACATGTTACGCCCGCCAAGTAATTTAGGAATTTCAGTATTACTTACCGCACTGCAGGATATAAACGGATTGCATGCTTCAAATTTTATACCCATCAGTAGCGGGGGTCAAACTCTTCTTTATCTATAAAAGATTTTATATTTTAGGCTTAGGGAAACAGGTCTATTTTATACTTTAGCTTAACCGTAGATTCGCCGGGGTTGCCTGCAGATGCATACTCCGGCATGGTAAATTTCATATCTATTGCCCCTTCGCTCATTACAACCCTGCCGAGCGCCGGAGAGAATACAACCTTGCCCAGGCATTGTACCGGGCCTTTAACCGTTTTTGCCATACTGCCGGCATCCATGCCAAAGGGCAGGGCAAGCTCAACATCCCCAGCGCCAACCTGGGAGTAGCAGGCGCTCTGCCCTTGTTCCTTAAGGCTCTCCAGCTTGCAAAGAACGGCAATGGAACCCTTCCCCAACACAAATGGGAAATTGGCTTTCCAGGAATCACCGGGGGCTATCTCGCCTGAGGGGAAGCCTCCGAATCTGCACAGGGCGGAGATTGCCGAAAGCTGCATTCCGGGAATTGTAGGGGCGGCGTTTTCAAGCCCTTTCACCTCTTTTATCTCCCCGTTTTTAGAGACAATAAGCCTTAAAACCGGCATCTGTTCCTGCGGAATATCCTGAATGCTGCCGTTCAGTTCCAGCTTAAAAGATTCGGCGCTTGCAGAGATATCTGCACTGCCGTCGCTAAGGATAGAGTTGGTTTTCTGCACAAGAGAGGCAGACATCTTAACAGGGATGGGCGGAAGCTGCACTATCCCCGGAATATTGACGGTAATTTCTGCGTCGCTCTCTACTTTATATCTAAGAACCTCCCCTGCCTTAAACTTACACTCAAGCTTTACCACATTGCCTGCAACCGCCGGCATAACGGCTCCAAGGCCCAGGCAAAAAACAGCGATATATATAAAATAACGGAACATTTTTAACCTCCACTGTTATTACTATCTCTGATATTCCACCAAACGTATTTCAACTCCTCTATTTATGCCGTGCGCTCGGTAAAGTATTAACGCCTGTCTACAATAAACTCTCTCATATACCTGCCTGAAACTGGTATAATAATGTTGTGGTTGAAAAGGATAGTCAAATTTATACGGCTGCAATCTCTGCAGCCATAAAGGACGAGGTATGCCGAATACAGATTTCTACCAGACGGTTTTTCAGAACTTTCTGCTCTTTTTGGTACTTGTTAACCCCATAAGTAAGATAAGCGTCTGTTTTTCGCTTGGGTCCGGCATGGATTCAAAAACGCTCAGAAATACCGCCGCCAGATCTACCGTATTCGGGCTTCTAGTGCTTATTATATTTGCGCTTGCAGGTACATTTATTCTGCGAACCCTCTTTCAGATAGATGTGAACTCTCTGCGTCTTGCGGGCGGCGCCGTCCTTTTTATTATTGGACTTCACGCACTGCAGCGCGGCGAATTCTTTGAAGTAGACAGCAATAGGGAACTCTCTGACTTAAGCATGGTTCCCCTTGGAATGCCGCTTATTGCAGGGCCGGCAACCATAACAGCCGCCATATCCCGTACAGCCGTGTACGGGCCGCTTACCATAACTCTGGCTATGACTCTTGCGCTTCTGGTAAACATGCTTATTATGATGAGCGCCATGAGCCTTGGAAGGTTCCTTGAGCGGTGGCATCTGCTTGGCCCGCTTGTAAGGATTACCGGGCTCTTTGTAGCATCTATTGGCGCAGACATGGCTATCTCCGGGATTATAGCCCGGCTGAAGTGTTAACAGACTCTCTTTTGGAGGTTCCATTATGCCGGTTAGAGAACCTGCAGTTGCAGGAATGTTCTATCCATCAGATAAAGATGGGCTTGAAACGCTTGTAGAACACTGTTTTCTTGGGCCCGGCGGACCGGGAAAGCTGCCAAAGGCCCATGCGGGCGGCCCAAGGCGCATTACGGGTCTTGTCAGCCCGCACGCTGGTCTGGTATACTCGGGTAGTGTTGCAGCGTGGGCGTATAACCGGCTGGCAGAGGATGGAGTGCCGGATATTGCCGTGATAATAGGCCCAAACCACCGGGCATGGCGCCCTGCCGCCGCCCTTTCAGATGACAGCGCCTGGGAGACTCCCCTTGGCGCAGTTCCGTTAAACGCAGACATAGCCCGCCAGATAGCGCAAAGAGTTGAAGGCGCCAGAATAGACCCCCGGGCTCATGCATATGAACATTCGCTGGAAGTACAACTGCCCTTTCTTCAATATATATCCCGGCTTGCAGGGGTTACCATAAGCATAGTGCCGGTGCTTCTGGGGGCGGTGGAAACCAATCTTACGGATTTTATCCGGGAGATGGGCAGCGCAGTTGCAGAGGCCGTACGCGGGAAGAACGCCGTTATTATTGCAAGTACGGATTTCACCCATTATGAACCGGCCGATGAGGCAAAGAAAAAGGATTCAAAGGCCATAGAGAGCATTGTCGGCATGGATGAAACCCGGCTGATTCAAACGGCAGCCTCTCTTGATCTTAGCATGTGCGGAGTTGTTCCCACGGCAGCAGCCCTTGCCGCCTGCAAAAATCTGGGCGCAAACTCTGCAGAACTTCTTATCTACAGAAGCTCCGGAGACGTCACCGGAGACTACTCTGAAGTTGTAGGGTACGCATCGCTTCTTATAAAAAAGGAGGAGAACGCATGCCAAACTGGTTAGACTATACAGTGCTGGCCCTTTTTCCCATAATCGTCTCCATAGAAGCAAAGCGCGGGTTTGGACTTGCCCTCTTTGACCTTGCAGCGCTTCTTGCAGCAATAAGATTTGTGCCGGATATGATACCGGATGCGGCCGGAAGGTTCCGCTTTTCACCTGTTGATTCTGTAAACCAGGCAGCCGTATACATAGTGCTCTGCCTGATAATAAGTGGCGTATTCATTATTGCCGCCACAACCGTGTATAATGAAACCATAAGAGGCATAAGCTCGCCAAATGCATTCTTTGGCGGAGTACTGGGGATAGCCACCTGGATTGCAGCAAGCCATATTCTTCTGCGTGCACTTTATATCTCTGCCGGCACCCAGCTATACCCTGCCGCAATCGCGCAATCTGTAATAGCCCACCAATGCCTGGATTTTGAATCATTCCACAATATGCTATACAGTCTGATAACCTGGGCGATAAGACCCAAATTTTAATACACAGAGGCGCTGTTTTGAAGATGAAAAACCTTGCTTTGATGTGTTGCAGGATTTCCGGCATGAGGTGGAATCACTTCCCAAACACTGCGCCCTTGCCAATTGCTATTCACTGGTGTATAATTGCCGAGGTGGAGTATGGAAGATCAACTAAACAAGATAGATATAATTAGAGAGCGTTTCAGCCTAAGTTATGAAGAGGCCCGCACTGCGCTTGAGGAATCCGGCGGCGATGTAGTAAGCGCCCTGGATACCCTGGAAAGAAGCCGCGGAAGATGCACGGACCTTGTAGTTCTGGGCGCGGAAATTGCAGATGATGTCCGCCGTTTCATGGACGGCGGGCCCATAAAAAAGATAAGGGTCAAGTACGGCAACAAGCTTGTAACAGAGACTCCGGTGACGCTTACCGCCCTTGCCGCCGTCGCCGTGGGTATAGCCGCCGTGCTTATCAGCCGACTTGCCATTGAACTTGAAAAGAGCTAGTAAGAGGCCGCTGGTGAAACCATTTAACAGGGATTTAGCTCCTAAAACCCTGAATTTTACGGATATGGATGATACCCTGGTGGTTGACCTGGCGCAAAAGGGCCGCGAAGGAGCCGCCGAATACCTGCTTTACAAATACCGCAATCTTGTTAGAAACAAGGTGCGGTCGTACTTCCTTGTGGGTGCAGAAAAAGAAGACCTGCTGCAGGTAGGGATGATAGGGCTCTGGCAGGCAATAGTAGACTTTCGTGCAGATAAGGCCATATCCTTTCCTGCATTCGCCCGCATCTGTATACAGCGCCACATAATAACTGCAATCAAAACAGCCACCCGCCAGAAACAGGTTCCGCTCAATACTTCGCTCTCTCTGGAATCCTCACCGGACGATTCCACATCAGAGTGGACGCTCTCAGACATACTCACCTCTGATGAAATAGTAGACCCGGAGGAGCTTGTTTTGCGCCGGGAAGACTCCAACCGGCTGCACACAACGCTGAGGCAGCTATTAAGCGAGTTTGAATGGCGGGTGCTTGTAGGGTACAAGGTAGGTAAATCATACAGAGAGATTGCAGTTGATCTTAGATGCAAGACTAAATCTGTAGATAATGCTCTTGCGCGCATAAAACGCAAGGTCTCCGGGACCACCCTGGACATACTTGAAGGTTAGCCGCCTTAGCTCTCTTCTGCCGTGTATTCTGCGGGCTTGGAGGCAATAACCGTTATGCCAATTATAAATATACGTGAAGAGCAGGAAGAGTTTGAGCGGGGCATGCTCTCCCCTTATGCCGCCCTTAGCGCAGAATCAAAGGGGCGCGCAGTACAAGAAGAAAAGTGCCCCATCCGCACAGATTTCCAGCGAGACCGTGATAGAATAATCCACTGCAAATCTTTCAGGCGGCTTAAGCATAAAACCCAGGTCTTTATAGCCCCGGAGGAAGATCACTACCGCACAAGGCTTACGCACACCCTGGAAGTATCCCAGATAGCCCGTACTATTGCCCGCGCACTCCGGTTAAACGAAGACCTTACAGAGGCCATTGCACTTGGGCACGACTTGGGACACACCCCGTTTGGGCACGAAGGCGAAAAATCTTTAAGTGAAATTTACGGTGAATACGTTCCGGGAGCATCATTTCACCACTATGAGCAAAGCCTGAGAGTAGTAGATTTACTTGAAAACGACGGGCGGGGTATAAACCTTACATATGAAGTCCGCGAAGGTATTTTGCACCATTCAAAGGGCCGGGAGGATCTAAATCTTAATCCGGCAAGCAACGGCATCACCCTTGAAGGGCAGATAGTGCGGATTGCAGACCGGATAGCCTATATTAACCATGACATAGACGATGCAGTCCGGGCCGGTATCATCACAGAAGACCAGCTGCCCGCCGAGTGCACGGCCGTACTGGGCAGAGGGCATTCGGAACGGATAGCCCGGATGGTTTGGGACATTGCCGCAAGCAGCCGGGGGAAGCCGGAGCTTGTTATAAGCAGCCGGGTACTTGGGGCCATGGACACACTGAAGGATTTTCTCTTTGAGCGGGTTTACGGGCCTGGCGCAGCAGGCTTCCATGCGGAGGAACTGGGGAAAGCAGGCCTGTTGGTATGCAAGCTCTTCCGGTACTTTATGGAACACCCGGAACTTCTGCCTGCATGGTGCACAAAAGAGACCGTTAAAACGGAGGGACGGGCAAGGGTAGTCTGCGATTTTATTGCCGGAATGACGGATCGCTACGCCCAGCGCAAATACTCCCAGTATTTTCTGCCCGAATCCATGGGAGAACTCTAAAAAATAAAGACGCAAGATAACATTTTGCATTGGAAATCAAAAACCGCTGTGATATAATAATGTCAGTCTATCCGGGGCCTCACCAGCCGGGGTGGACAGCACTTTTAAAGTAAAGTATTGGAGGTGGATGTAGTGAACGTAAAGGCGACGATTAAATGTAACTGTGGTCAAAGAATAGTCGCTAAAGACGTCATGCAGACGGGATATTATCTAAGGTTATTTGGGCCAAGCTTTGTTTACGTAAAATTCCGTTGCTCGCGCTGCAAAAAGCTGGGCGAACAGTTTGTTAAACAGGAAGACTGGGAAGATGGTATCCTAAAAGACATTCCCTCCGAGGCTACGCAAGAAGAGAAGAGCAGCTTCAAGGCCATGGGGCCCATCTCTATTAACGAAGCCATAGATTTTCACTTTGAGCTGGAACGTTCAAACCCTTTGGCCGATCTGGTAAAAACCGTGAAGATAGAAGAAACTCCGGAGGCCGATCAGCCTGCTGAATAATTATCCCTGTTAATCAGTTGCCAATTTACAATTAATAAATACTAAAGCCTGGTCTAAAAACAGACCGGGCTTTTTGTTACCTGTTTACACTTCCCGGTAAGAGTGGTAAGAGCGTTCAAAGACAACTTTCTGCAGCAACAGAGAGGCTTAACGGCGGAGGCGGCAGATGATCCCTCTGAGAGATGTAAACCCTACAAGAACCACTCCGTTTATGGTCTACGCCATCATAATTGCAAATATTCTAATCTATCTGTATAACGGAGCGCTCTACCCCCATGCCCAAAATCCCCTGGCAGGTTACGAGCTTATCCCCTATGAACTTGTGACGGGAAAGAACCTGGGCCCTCCTATCCCCGCAGGCTTTTGGGTAACGGTGTTCACCGCCATGTTTCTGCACGCAAATCTGCTGCATGTGGGTGTTAATATGCTCTATCTCTGGATATTTGGCAACAACGTAGAGGATGTGCTGGGGCATTTCAGGTTCTTTGCATTCTACCTTCTCTCCGGGGTGGGGGCGGCAACAGCGCAAATTCTTACAGATCCGTTAAGCAAGGTTCCCATGGTAGGAGCAAGCGGCGCCATAGCCGGGGTTCTTGCCGCATACCTTATACTATTCCCCGGGGCCAGAATTGTAAGCCTTGTAATCTATTTTATAATAGATCTGCCTGCCTACGTTATACTTGGCTTTTGGATATTTCTGCAGATTGTTAACTCTTTTCTGATTATAGGCAGCGGGAGCCAGGCAAGCGGCGGGGTGGCCTTTGCCGCGCATGTGGGAGGGTTTATCACAGGCCTTGCCATTACCATGATCTTTGGGGGCCGCCGCCTGCTCAGGGGCCGCCGTCCCGTCAACTACAGCATCTTCACCGGAATGCATAACTTTCTGGCATGCTTGCTATCCCTGAAGTAGTATAAATAGAATGATGGACGGCTCCCGCTTATCTCAAACTTTGCCAGCCCCCGCTTTGCCGGAGGGTTACCTTTTATTAATTATATGTAAGGCTAAAGCCGGTCGACCATTTATCACCCGGATTCAGCTTCACTTTTTTATACATCCACTCAAAGGTATTAGGCGTACCATTGTAAAAGTATAGCTGCAAAAGTTTGTTGTAATCTATCCCCACTCTGATATCTGCCTGGCCGCTCTCACGGTTTACGGAGAACCAGCCCTCTGCAAGCTCTCCCGCCCTGTGCGGCTTAAGAAAGGATTCATCCTCCCCGGGAACGTTGTATACATAGTTATCTTGGGTGGGCTTTAGTGACAGCCGCCCGGTAGCTGTGGGAATGGTTATAACCGATGCCGGCGCAACCTCAAAGAGATTATGCGACCAGAAACCGAACTCAATCTGACGGCTGCCCGTATTTTTAAACTGGTACTCCACGTCCACGCGGGAACCCTCCGAAGGGAGGCTGTAGGTCTTATTAATTACCAGTCCATCCAGATCAATCTGCCGCAGCTTCCGCTCAAACTCTGCCTGTACACGGCCGTCTTTTACTGTCTGTGAGATTAAGCTGTACTCGGCCCTCTCCTCGCCGGACCATATGGCCTTAGATGGATACCAGAAGAGGTCAAAGCAGGCGCCGCCGCCAAAGGGCCCGCTTCTGAAGGTCTCCTTTACAAGCTTTGAATTATCCCGGCTGCTTCGCCACCCCCAAATCTGGGCGCCGTGGTAGGGATTTATCCACACATTCTCCGTACCGTTTGAGAGAAGGAGTTCGTCCACTCCGTCACAGTCAAAATCCTCCCACTTGGAAAGCAGTGAACCCTCTTTTACGGTCTTTCGCGCCGGTTTTATAGGATACGCCCTGTTGTAGCCGGACAGGATGGTCTCTGCCGATATGCCTGCCTTATACGCAGGAGATGCGGCAGCTTTCCCTATCACCAGAAATACTGTCTCTTGCTTTGGCACAAGGTATACCAGTCCGCGGGCAAGCTCCAAAGCATTCCATATCTTCCTGCCGCCGTGTTCAACTGCAACCTTCTTTATAGGGTTATAGATTGCGTAATTGCCGTTCTCAAGCTTTGGGCAAGAGATTTTAATGTAGCAATCTTTCTCTTCATCATAGTTAAAGATGGAAAGAAGATAGCCGGATTTAGACTGGTGGACTTTATACCTGAGCCCGCCGGATTTCCCCTTGTTCTCCGGGAGCGTGCTTATGGAAACCGTCTGGGTATTGGCCACGCCGGACTTAAA
>Ga0172377_10003439_pt1 | contig 16256 bp, 13 predicted proteins | sample Pumphouse3metaG_FD_119749 | JGI IMG/M metagenome (GOLD analysis project Ga0172377, IMG submission 119749) | Leachate microbial communities from a municipal landfill in Southern Ontario, Canada - Pumphouse #3 metaG | ecosystem: Engineered > Solid waste > Landfill > Unclassified | place: Canada...
GAAAATGCCTGCGGCATTTGTGGCAATCAGGAGCTTGCCACCCCAAATGTGTGCAGTTTGTAGCCGAATTTATAGCCACCTCAACCCTCTCAACCCTCTCAACTTTCTCAACCTTCTAAACATAGAACTGTCTTTAGGAAAATGCCTCCGGCGAAAATGCCTGCGGCATTTGTGGCAATCAGGAGCTTGCCACCCCAAATGTGTGCAGTTTGTAGCCGAATTTATAGCCACCTCAACCCTCTCAACCTTCTAAACATAGAACTGTCTTTAGGAAAATGCCTGCGGCATTTGTGGAACTTGGAGATTGTTCCCCACTATGCCGTGTCTACATTCATTTTAATACAAAAAGAATCACATCAACTCTTTAGTGCTATTAAGGCGGCGAATTGAGACTGTGAAAGTTTATCAACAAAGCGGATATTTTCCTTGACATGATAATTGGCAAATATATCTTGTCCTAAATAGTAGAATCCGTCAGAAATGGCGGCTAAGTTGTTATGGTTCCCGCTTTTGCGGTTTTGATAGCTACAATGGTTAGCTATTTTTTTTGATGTGAAACAGGTATGATTTACCGGAAACGTAGCAGTTATTGATATAAGAGACGAAAGCCTTTGTAGCAAAGTTAATATTTAGATACACAATAGTGCGGCAAAGCCGCAAAGATAAGAGGTTCACGTGCAATATTACCGAACTCAGATTGAAGACATTGCCAAAAAGATATGTGCAGAGATGCATTTAGCGCTTTATGATATCGATGAAAAAATGAGCGGCAAGGGTCGCATCATCATCGTTTATCTTACCAAAATAGGTGGCGTGACATTGGATGAATGTGCCCATTTTAGCCGGGCACTGAGTTCGGAATTGGAAATCTTCGATCTTATTCCTGAACGCTACTTTTTGGAAGTATCATCTCCAGGATTGGAGCGTCCTCTAAAGCTAAAAAGTCACTGGGTAAGTGCTATTAACGAAAAAGTGGCAGTTCAGTATAATGAAGAAGAGGAAAAACAATCCGTGATGGGAACTTTAATAGAAGTGAATCAGGATACGGTAGTTCTGGACGATAGGGGAGAGCGAAAAGAGATATCGCTAAAATCTATTTCCAGAGCCAAAACAGTATTTTTGGGTTTACCCCGAGGTGAGGAAAATGAACGCTAATATTCTTGATGCAGTTATTAAGCTTGCCGCAATCAAGCAGTTAGATGGTGCAGTAATCCAAGAGATAATTGTAGAATCCATAACCAGCACTTTAGCAAAGAAGTTGGAGCCGGAGAACGAACTGGAAGTATATATCGATGAAGCAGTACGTGGCATCAGAGTTCGCTATAAATGCCTTGTGGTAGAGCTGGAGAGCCAATTAGGCGAGATATCCTTGGCAGATGCGAGGGCCAATTTCGATTCTGGCGCAAAGCTGGGAGATTACATTCAAAAAGAGATGTCCTTATACGAATTTGAGCCAAAATTAGTAAAAACTGCCCAAAAGACCATTCAAGACCGCATCCGGAATCTGGAAGATGAGAAGATTCAAAACGACTTTAATAAACAAAAGAATACCATCGTTTCTGGAAAGATAAAATCTATAGACGACAATAACGGTGGTTATCGCATCGATCTTAGCTATACCGATGCTCTCTTGCCGCTGGACGAACAGATCGAAAACGAATTTTACCGCGTAGGTGAGAATATTAAAGCCTATGTAACCAATATCCGTTCCGGAAACCGGGGGGTTACGGTTATTCTTTCACGCACAAATCCGGAATTTGTTAAAAAACTCTTTGAGGCAGAAATTCCTTCTATCTTTAATGGTAAGATGCGAATTCGCAAAATAGTACGCGAACCGGGAATTAGAACCAAAGTGGAATTGGAAGCTTTGGATGAAAGCTTGGATCCCATTACTGAATGTGTGGGTCCCAAAGGTACCAGAATAGATAGTATCCGCAAAGAACTGCATGGCGAGCAAATAGACATCGTGGTGCATAGCGATGATATGGAACAAATGGTGCAAAATGCCTTGGGGATAAGTAATGCCAAGCGCGTGGTGATAGAACGAAACCGTTCTGCCAGTGTAATTGTAGATGAAGGCGATAAGGTGATAGCCATTGGTAAACAAGGCAAAAACGTACGTTTAGCTGCAAAACTAACCGGGCTTAAGATTGACATCTTTACCTCAGAAGAATTCGAAGAAAAAATGGCAAAGGAACGCCGCACGATAAGCCATATAACGGAGCTGGACGGAGTTAGCTCAAAAATTGCGGAAGTATTGCGCAATGCGGGCTATACCAGTGTTCAAGATATATTCCAAGCATCCATTGGAGAGTTGTCTTCTTTGGAAGGCTTGGGGCATAAAACCGCAGAAAAGCTTAAGGAAGCTGCAAAGTATTTCTAATGCCAAATAAAAATAGTAAAGCCTGCCACATCCCCATCCGCACTTGTGTGGTATGCAGGCAGAAACTGCCGCAACAAGAGCTTTTGGGCTTTATACTAATGCCTTCGGGGATTGTGTTCGATATGTTCGGCAGACTAAATGTGCGCAAACAATATGTGTGCTCTCAGCGGGAATGCATAGCCCTTTTGGCAAAATGGCGCAAGAAACGTGATAAAGGGAGACGGAACAGATGACTGCCCTGGATCCCAGAATATTGAATTTGATGCAATTTGCTCGTAAAGCAGGAAAATTGGTGCCAGGCATCGATGCCTGCCTAAGGAGCATGCATCAGAAACACATAAATCTTATTGTGATAGCCGCAGATACAGCTGAAAGAACAGCGAAGCGCATCAGTTTTGAGATGCAAAACAGTGGCGTCAAGTTGTTGGTGATACAAGCTGGAACTCAAGCTGAGATTAGCTCTGCATTGGGTTTGCCGCTTACCGGAGTTTTCGGCATCAGCGACAAAAATTTCGCTGCCAAGATAAGTGAATATTGGCAGGCGTGAGTGGAGGAACCTTGCAAATACGAGTACATGAATTAGCCAAGGAACTCAAGATCAGTACAATGGCTCTAAAAAAGCATCTTACAGATCTGGGTGTGATAACCAAAAGCCACATGAGCTTTATCGATGAAGAAGTGGCGGATAAGATCCGGGAAAAATATAATGAACAGGTTGATGCCGAAAAAAGAGCGGAAAAAGACCGCAAAAAACTGATCGAACTTCGCCAGCAAGCCAAAAAAAGCGAAGCAAAAGCAGCCGAAGGCATTGTCGAGATTCCAGTAGCCGAACCGAAAAAGGAAGATAAACCTACCGCGAAAACCGCAGCTTCCAAAAAGGCAAAAGGCAAAGAAGAAGCTACAAAGGCCGAAGAATCGGATGAAAATAAGCTGGAAAGCACAGAGAAAAAATCAGATACCGGTGAGCAAGACAAAACAGCATATCTTGAGCAACAAGAACAGAAAGCTCGGGAAGAAGCTAAAAAACACCGCGAAAGCTTGGATATAAGAGTACCTTATCAACAGGCAACTCCTCCCCCAAGAGTTAAGGAGCACAAAGCTAAAAGTGCAGAGAAGCCAAGCAGAAAACGCTCTAGTGCAGCTCCAACTCCTCCTCCGCCACCACCACCACCGCCGCCTATTCCCGAAAAGAAAGAAATTGAAAAGAAATTTGGTAAAGCTAAACCGATACATGATGATTTGGGCGAGAAAAGCAAACACAAAAAAGCATTGATATCCAGTTCCAAAAAAGGAAAAGGCAAAATATTCGAGCCCAGTGAAGTAGACGAGGCAGTCATCTCACGCAATATCAAGAAAGTGATGCAGAAGACAGCTAAACGCAAGAAATATCACCGCGAAGCTCAAGTGGTGGAAGATCGAGGCAATGAAATTGTTATCCGCGAATTCACTTCAGTATCCGAACTTGCCAAAATCATGAACCTGGCTGCCAGTGAGATCATTTCAAAATTCTTTATGATGGGACAATTGGTAACCATAAATCAACGCCTGGATAGAGATTCTTTGGAGATGATCTGCGATGAATTTAAGGTGGATTTCCGCTTTGAAGATGAATATGGAACCGATCTCATCGAACACGAATTGGATAAGTATGCCGATATTCCCGAAGAACCCAGACCACCGGTGGTTACTATTATGGGTCATGTGGATCATGGCAAAACCTCAATTCTGGATTATATTCGCAACGAGAACATAGTTGCCGGTGAATCCGGAGGAATAACCCAGCATATTGGTGCCTACCAAATTGAAGTAAATAAGCATAAAATAACATTTTTGGATACACCCGGACACGAAGCATTTACCGCTATGCGTGCCCGTGGAGCAAACGTTACCGATATTGCGGTGATCGTTGTGGCCGCCACAGAAGGAGTAAAACCTCAAACCAGAGAAGCAATAGATCATGCCCGGGCTGCCGGAGTTTCTATGATCATTGCCATCAACAAGATAGATTTGCCTGAGGCAAACGTCGATAAAACTGTTTCGGATTTATTGGAATTGGGTGTGTATCTGGATCAATATGGCGGAGATGTAGCTTGGTGTAAAACATCTACCGTAACCGGTGAGGGCATCCTCCATCTTATCGAGTTGATTTTGCTAACCGCAGAAATGCTGGATTTGAAAGCTAAGTGCGATGTGCCAGCTGAAGCCATTGTAGTGGAAGCTCAAAAAGATCCACGCATGGGCTCTGTTGCTACCATTCTAATGAAACAAGGTAGCCTCAAGAAGGGAGATATAATTGTGTGCGGAGCCGTTAACGGCAGAGTGCGACGCATGGAAAATGAGCGCGGCTTAGAAATAAAAGAACTTTTCCCCAGCGATGTTGCCCGTGTTTACGGTCTTTCAGATACCCCTAAAGCCGGAGATGTATTGAATCAGGTGGATACCGAAAAAACTGCCAGAGCCATCTCAACCGAGCGTCAACAGATACGTTTGGAACGAGAGAAATATCAGAACAAATCTAGCTTACAGAATATCTTTGCCCGCATCAAAGAAAAACAAGTACATACCTTAAATATAATTCTTAAAACCGATACAGATGGCTCTGCAGAAGCAATTGCCGATAGTCTACAAAAACTTGCCAACGAAGAAGTTTCGGTTAATATTATTCACAAGAGTGTGGGTGGAATCTCGGAAACTGACGTTTCTTTGGCCTCAGCATCAGATGCCATAATCGTTGGATTCCATGTTCGTGCTGCCCAACAAGCCCTACACCTTGCCGAAGATGAAGGCGTGGAAATCAAGCTTTACCAAGTTATCTACGATGCCATTGATGACATCAAAGCTGCCTTGGAAGGTATGCTTGCCCCCGTAATTGAAGAACAAAGTATCGGCTCGGCTACGGTTAAGCAAGTGTTCAAAATCAAGAAACTTGGCACAATCGCAGGATGCCAGGTAGATCGCGGTGCTATTCAAAGCAACTGCCTTATTCGCCTGTATCGCAACGATGTGCTAATAGTAGAAGATAAATTGAGTTCTCTAAAACACTACAGTAACGATGTGAAAGAAGTTCGTGCGGGCTCCGATTGCGGACTATCCTTGGAAAATTATTCAGATATCAAAGAAGGCGATGTTATAGAAGCCTATATCGAACAAGAGGTTGCCAAAAAACTCTGATGAAAAACTATCGCATACCCAGATTGCAGGAAGAGCTGAAAAAGATCTTCAATATTAGCCTTAGCCAAAAATTGGGGGATCCTCTTTTGGCTTGGGTATCAATTACTGAAGTAATAGTATCTAAAGATCTGCGATATGCCAAGTTATATTTTTCTCATTATAACAACCCCGCTTCCCACGAAGAAATAAGGGAGCAATTGATAAAAACCAGTGGGTTCTTTAAGAAACAAATAGCAGGAGCACATATTATGAGAACTATACCAGAACTCTCATTTTATTACGACGACACAGAAGACCGCGCAGAAAAAGTGGAAACTATCCTGGCAAGTATCCGAGACGATTTTGAAGATGACGATTACGATCCAGATATAGATATCGACGACTATCTGGATGATGATGAATACTACGACTATGACGAAGAAGATGAAGATGATTACGACGATTTTGACGACGATGAGGATGACGAGGATAATTGAACATAAAGCCCGATAATGATCTGATATTAAAGCATAAAGAATTTGGAGGCAAGCTCTTAGATATTGCACAACATGCTGAGAGTATCGCCATTACAACACACATAAATTCTGATGGTGATGGAATGGTGGTGTGTTTTGCCCTGCAGGAAATTCTGCGTAGTAATGGCATCAATTCCATTATCGTAACCGATGGCGAAAATCTGGATCGCTATTCTTTTCTGATGCAGAATAATGCCATTGAGCCATATCACAAAGATATGGTCTTTGATTTTTGTTGTGTGATAGATTGTAACAGTTATGATCGTTTGGGAGAGAGACTTGCTTTAGCAGAGAAAGCCCAAAAAGTGGCAGTTCTGGATCATCATGTAGTTGAGCACAATCCCATCGAAGCGGATATAGATCTAATCGATTACTCTTATCCATCGGCCGGGGCATTGTTGTGGCGCGTGTTAGCTGCTCATATCTCAAAGTTGAACTCCGCTACCAGAAAATATGTGGCAGAATGCGTTTATGTTAGCATTTTAAACGATAGCAATAACTTCAGTAATGCCAATACTAATGCCAGGATGTTTGAGATATCGGCAGATGTGGCAAAAGAAGGCATTCAACCACATCTATTGCATATGGCGTATTTGCAAAACCATAGTCCCCAAGAGATGCTTTATGTAGGAAAAAGCTTAGCCACGATTACCCTGCATCACCAAGATAAATATCTTTTTCTGTATTCAGATTTGGCAATGGCAAAAGAGATTGGCATAAACCCAGCCGATTTTATGAGTGTTACTAGATGGGTACAGGGAATTACCAATCTCAACGCAATTGCCTACTTTCGAGAGGTTGCACCCGGAGAGTGGAAAGTATCTTTACGATCACTAGTCTTGAACGTTCAGGAGATTGCAGCCCGTCATGGTGGAGGAGGTCATCGTAAGGCTTCTGGGCTTACTTTACATGGCAACCTGCAGCAGGTTCAACAAACAGTATTGGATGAGTTGGAAACAGCTCACCTAATATCATGAACGCCTTTTTCTTGATTGATAAGGAAGCAGGGATTTCTTCCTTTGACGTTATCCGTAGCTTAAGAAAGATACTTAAGACAAGAAAAATAGGGCACTGTGGAACCTTGGATCCTTTTGCAACCGGACTCATGATTTGTGCTTGTGGTCAATATACCAGATTGTTGAAGTTTGCCGAATCCCAATATAAAAGCTATGAAGCCGAACTGCTATTGGGCAAAAAGACTAGCACGGGAGATCCTGAAGGCGAGATAATCTCTGAGGCTGATTTTAAGATAGATCCTCATAAGTTTGGTGTCATAAAAACAACTGTACTTAATCTCAATGAACTACCAATTCCCCAATTCTCTGCTGTTAAAATAAACGGTAAACGGGCATACAGCTATGCCCGCAAGGGTGAACAGCTCATCATGCCTTCGCGCACTGTGCAGATAGAAGACTTCGAGATACTCGATTTTTCAAACAACAGCATAATCTATCGGACTACAGTATCAAAGGGGACATATATTCGTTCGCTTAGTGAGAGAATTGCCGAAGAACTGGGCAGTGTGGGAACGACAATTGCCCTCCGTCGCACAGCCATTGGGCAATGTAAAGTTGAGCAAGCATATAAAGTAGAAGATCTGCGTATAGATTGGCAACAAAAAGTATGTTCACCCCAGTTGGTCTTACACACGATGAAGAGCGGGAACTTGAACGATGTCGAAACTACGCACTTCTTGCATGGAAATAGATTCGAATGCCCCTTTGAGGATTGCAAGGAAATGGCAATTTATACGGGTGAGGATAGGCTAATTGGAATTGCCTGTATAGAAGAGGGAGTATTGATCCCATTAATGGTAATGCCCGGAGCAGAAGAATGAGTGTATTGAGTATTGGCACATTTGATGGCATCCATTTGGGACACCGTAAACTGCTAAGCACAGTATGTGATTTGGCGCAAAAAGAAGGCTTGGCTTCAATAATTGTTACTTATACAGATCACCCTGCTTTTGTATTGAATAACAAAGCTTTACCAGGCTTACTTTGCCCTCTTGAAATCAAGCAACAAGTATTACAGGAATTGGGTATAAACAGGGTTGAAATGCTAGATTTTACGCAAGAACTTGCCAATACCACTGCGCAGGATTTTTTAGAACAGATCATAATGCCTCGCTGGAAGCCCAAGATCATTGTGGTTGGTTACGATAGCCATTTTGGAAAAAACCGCAAAGGCAACCGTGAATTTTTGGAGTTAAATGCTCAAAAATATGGCTTTAGATTAGTATATATAGAACCGGAACTGTTTGAAGGCAAAGTTATTAGCAGCACTACAATTCGGAGCTACCTGGTTTTGGGAGAGGTAGAAAAAGCAAATCTGTTATTAGGACGCAATTACCGTCTTTCTGGCAAAGTGGGTAAGGGCTTGTGTAGAGGAAGAGAGTTTGGTTTTCCCACTGCAAATCTACTGCTTAGCAATCCTCATCAGCTTATTCCCAAAGAGGGATTATACTTTTGTATAGTTCATCTTCAACAAGGTGCTTTTTTTGCCTTGACTAATATTGGTAAGTCTCCAACAGTGAAACGAACAAGAATTACCGAAATAGAGAGCCATCTCATCGATTTTTCTGGAGACCTGTATGGAGAAACCATGCAAGTTGAATTGCTTCATTACCTTAGAGAGGAAAGAATGTTTGCCAACACCGATGAGCTGATTAGAGCCATGAAACTTGACTTGCAGCGTGCTCAAGCCTTAATAGCGGAGCTACAAGAATGAAACGTTTCTTCCTTGTTATCCCACTAATGTTCAGCATGCTTTCGGCAATAGTAGGCATTCCTGGTGACGGCAGAATTATGCCCAACGACCGGCTGTATCACTTCAATTATCATAATTCGGTAAACGACTTACAACTTTATGGTGCCCAAAAATGGGCAGTAAAATTTAACTTCCGCCAAGTGTATCCGGGGATGACAGACGTGAGCTTCAATGTTGCCGGTGTTAGATTATGGTTCCCAAACATAGGAGATTCTGCAACAGTGGAATTGTATAGCGATTCCAACAATCAACCGGGCTCCAGAATTATCTCGAAAAGTGCTCCTATTACCGACAATCTAACGGATATCTACTTTGATCAGGAAACTGAACAGGAAACGGTTTGGCTGATAGTTAGTTACCGAACAAATATGTTAAACCGCTATGTTGCAGCCAGTTATGGCGGAGGGACTAACAGCTACTTTTTGAATGAAGTGAATGACCAGTTTTATCTTTCTTCCTTAGCTTTGGCGGGGTTCAATTGTGAGCTGCTATTCGGGCTATTGGGAGATTATGAGTTTGATACTGCCGATATTGCGCTCACTGATTTTGATATTATTGGAGATGTTCAACCTGGAGGAAGAGTCTATCCTGTTTTCAGTATTTATAATCATGGTAACGTGAGCATTGAACAAGCAGAAGTTGAGATTACCATGAATAGACCGGGCGAAGCCCAATATGAAGGATTAACTATATCTGTTCCAAGTATTATAGAACCTCATACAGAATACGTTTATGATGGCGGATATCAGTTCATCACCCTCCCTCAAACCCCTACTCAATTGCGCATTGAAGCTCTTCTCAGCTCCGAATATGTAGAAAATGACATCCTACTAGCGAACAATAGCGTTTCTAAAAGTTATAATGTATTTACAGATCGACAACCAATTCTGCTGGTGGAAAATTTCCTCCAACAAGTGCATTATGAAACGATGAACAGTTTACAAGATCAATATCTAACTCGCGATACAGATGTGCTTACTTACTACCCCATTCTATCGGATTCACTCGCCAATCTTAGCGCTCAGCAACGCTTTAACTGGTATTCTTTTAATGCTTTACCCCAAACAGTGATACATGGTGAACATACAATTGTGGGTCTAACCCAGAGTTACGAGCAATTGTTTGCCGATTATATGGGCGTTTTAAGCGAGCCAACAACCTTTATCAGTAGTTCAAATTGCAGAATGGACGCAGTTGAAGGTTCTGAAAACATCTATCTCTCAATAAACTTGGAAAACACAAATACTGATATGTACACCGGCGTAACCCAAAGCTTAATGTCTTCATCCAGGTTGTTTGCAGGAGTTTTTGCCAAACCTATTATACAATCTGCGGATAAATTCTGCTTACTTAAGTGGGTTGCTTTTGCCGATACCATAAATTCAGCTCTTACAATCAATCAGAATATTGATAAGCACTATACAATTAGTGCTAGTGGCTTGTTTGATAATTCTTCCGAATTGCACTATCGCCTCTATTTTTGGTTGCAAGATAAAGATGGAGGAGCTATTTACTATGCAAATTTCTCCGATTTCGACCCGCTATTATATGTAAGCAATACAGACGAACTAGCTCCTACAGCAGCTTACTTTATATACCCAAACCCATTGAAACTGGGCGGAAGCCTCAAGATTTCCATTCCGGATTTGAGCTTAGCCAAGATTTCTCTATATAACATTAAGGGTCAGATGATAGATTCTAAAACAAATATTCGGGGCGAGGTAAAGTTGAATAGTGATCTATTTCCCAGCTCTGGCATCTATTTTATCCGCATCGAACAAGAAGGCAAGAAGCCTATCCACAAAAAAATAAGTATTATTAAGTGATTATTATGGAAGAACACATTTATATAAATGAAGTGCATCAGCACGAGAACAAAGAAATTACCGGATTCTATCTCGCTCAGGAAAAGGAGTTACGTGAAGGAAAGGGTGGAAATTTCATCCGCATCAAGTTAAGAGATCGCAGTGGCTACGTAACCGCGAATGTTTGGAAAGATGCAATTCAAACTTCCGAACTCTTTGATGCCGGAGATATTGTGCATATAAAGGCTCAAGTGGTTAATTATAAGGGGCAGATTCAGCTTAGCATTCAGCAATTACGCTATGCCGATAAAAGTGAATTTGATATGGGATTGTTTTTGGCAAAAAGTCGCTTTGAACCGGAATATCTAGCCGAGCGGTTCTGGACTTTTGTAGATAAAGTAGAAAATGAATATCTCAACCGCTTATTACATGTTGTTTTCGACGATAAAGGCTTTTTTGATTCTTTCTTGAAGGCACCTGCAGCAAAAAGCTGGCATCACAATTATGTACACGGTCTTATCGAACACATTGTAGCAGTGGCATCACTGTGCGAGTTTGTTAGCATGCAATATCCAGTTTCTCTAGATTTATTGATCACCGGAGCGCTTTTTCACGATGCGGCAAAAGTAAAAGAGTATTCCGGTCAGGCATCCATCGATTTTACAGATGAAGGCAGGCTATTAGGGCATCTTAGTATGGGAGATCAGATGGTAATTGAAGCTGCTGCTCAAATACCCGGATTTCCTGCAGAATTGCTCTTAAATCTGCGTCATCTTATTCTTTCTCACCATGGAGAGTATGAAAAAGCTTCTGTTCGCTTGCCACAAACCTTGGAAGCAATTCTATTGCACCATTGTGATAATCTTGATGCTCAAGCAGCAGGCGTTTGTCAATTGTTAGATGCATCCGCTCCAGATGCTGTTTGGAGTGAATACGATAAGATCAATAATCGCTATTATCGTATAGTAAGAATCTAACATATCATGTTCCAAATCTCGGTGCTTGCCAGTGGCAGTAAGGGGAATTCGATGCTGGTACGCAGTAGAGATACTGCGCTTATTTTGGATGCCGGAATAAGCCTAAAGCGAATTCGGCTAGCCTTAGACGAATTGCAGGTATCTCCCAATACTATCAAAGCCGTTATTATCTCTCATGAACATTCAGATCACACTCGAAGCGCTGGCGCTCTTTCCCGAAGCTTCAAGATTCCTCTGTTTATCTCTGCCGATACCTATGCCTACTGCGCTCACAGATTGGGCAAGGTTCATGAACGCTTAGTCTATTTTGAATCGGGAGTGGAATTTATGGTTGGCGATATTCTGGTGCAACCGTTTCAATCATCTCACGATGCCATAGATAGCTGTAATTTTGTTTTTATTCACGACGAGCGCAAACTGGGAGTGGCAACAGATTTGGGTAATTTTTCCAAGCTGACCCTGTTGAAGCTTAGTTTAGCTAATACTCTGGTATTGGAAAGTAATCATGATATGCAAATGCTAATGGAAGGTCCCTACGAATGGAATCTGAAAATGAGAGTTAAAAGCGAACATGGGCATCTTTCCAACGACCAAGCGGTGGGTTTGCTATCTCAAGTAATGCATCCCGGCTTGCAGAATATCATCTTAGCTCACCTTTCGGAGATCAACAACCATCCAGATCTTGCCTTTCGGGTAATGAATGATTACTTGCAAAGCATACGCAGCGACATTCACCTGATGGTCGCAAACCAATATTGCCAAACACCTTTAGTGGATGTATAAACCTTATTTCTTGCCCATAATATTATCGCAGCATTAGGCATGATTCAGGCTGTGATACTCCTGCAAATATAGCATAATGGCAACTTGAAATATCCATAATGGCAAGCTAAAGCATTTCGGTAATATCAATCGTTTATGCTGTTGTTTGGGCTGCCAAGCTCCTGCTTGGCAGAGGCAGCGAAGCTGCCAGAGGGAAAAGACCTTCGGCCTTTGTGGCAAGCAGAGCTTGCCACCCCAAAAGTGGGTGTGGTTTGTAGCCGCATTTGTAACAACCAGAGCTTGCAATCCCATCACAGATCCGTTTGTGCTGACGTTTGTGCTGTTGTTTGGGCTGCCAAGCTCCTGCTTGGCAGAGGCAGCGAAGCTGCCAGAGAGAGAAAAAGACCTTCGGCCTTTGTGGCAACCAGAGCTTGCCACCCCAAAGGTAGGTGCGACTTGTAGCCGCATTTGTAACAACCAGAGCTTGCAATCCCATCACAGATCCGTTTGTGCTGACGTTTGTGCTGTTGTTTGGGCTGCCAAGCTCCGCTTGGCAGAGGCAGCGAAGCTGCCAGAGAGAAAAGACCTTCGGCCTTTGTGGCAAACAGAGCTTGCCACCCCATCTTTCGCACTGGTATCCTTGGCGGAACAGTGTCCTGCCTGTACTGTAAGGGCGCTCGCAGTCAAGCGCCCAGAATAATATTCTGTAGGTCTATGGCGCCAACTAAGTTTGAAAGAGAGCCTTTATTAATACCACCTCTACATTCCGAGATTGCCACTCCCAACTTCCCCCAAAAATCACATTAGCATCATCGGGTCGATATCTATCTGATGGTGTAGCTTGGTTTTAAAACCTTCTATAATATTTGCGATAGCCTCTTTAATATCGTGAGGAGTTTTACCTTTCAGAATTACATGATAGCGATACAACTGGTTGATCTTGGAAAATGGTGCGGGACTTGGTCCTAATACCATCAGCGATTCGGTTTGGGTAGGTAAAGCATTTTTTTGCAAGCGATTCATCTCTTTACATAGTTCCTGTAAATCGTTATGCTGGAACAAAATTCTTGCCAGACGGTAATGGGGTGGATAGAATAACCTTTTACGAAAAGCAATTTCAGCTTTAGCAAAACCTTCAAAATCTTGCTTACCGGCAAATTGAATAGCATAGTGTTCAGGATTGTAGGTTTGGATGATTACTTCGCCACCTTTATCCGCTCTTCCGCTACGTCCGGCAACTTGGGTTAGCAACTGGAAAGTGCGTTCGGCGGCACGAAAATCTGGGATATTTAAGCTAATATCGGCATTGATAATGCCAACCAGGGTCACGTTTGGGAAATCCAATCCTTTAGTAATCATTTGTGTGCCTAAAAGAATATCGACTTCCCTGCTTTTCATGCGCTGATACATAGTCCTCAAGTTTGTGCGGGAGCTATCACTATCAAGTCTTAGAATTTTTGCCATTGGAAAGAGGATTCTGAGGTTTTGTTCCACTTTTTGGGTTCCCGGAGCTCCATAGGCAAAGCTAAAGGCATTACACGATGGGCAGCGGCGGGGAACAGGGAAGAAAGATCCACAATAGTGGCATTGCATTTCTTCGCGGTCACGGTGGTAATACATGCTGATCTCGCAATTTGGACAAGTAATAAGTTTTCCGCATTTGAGGCATTGCACAAAGGAAGAGTATCCACGTCGGTTTTGGAAGAGAATAACTTGTTCTTTATTCTCCATGCGCATGGCAATGGCAGAGATAAGTTCGGGAGTAATAAGTTCTGGGCTTTCTCCATCTCTAAGATCGAGGATTTTCACGCTGGGCAGACCATAATTTAAAGGTCTTTGCAACAAATAGTGGATTTTGTACTTACCTAAAAGATAGTTATTCCAGCTTTCCAAAGATGGAGTAGCAGAGCCGAGAATTATCTGAGCATTGTTATTCCTTGCTCGCACAATTGCCAAATCTCTTCCATTGTAACGAGGAATTGAGTCTTGTTTATAACTCTGCTCATGTTCTTCATCAACAATAATTAATCCCAAATTCTTGAGGGGTGCAAAAATGGCACTTCGGGCTCCAAGTGCAATATGGCATTCTCCTTTTTGGAGTTTTTGCCACTGAGCAAAGCGTTGAGAATCTGTTAATTGGCTGTGTAAAACGGCAAGCTCATCACCAAAGCTGGAGTCAAAACGATCTAGCATCTGGGGAGTAAGGGCAATTTCTGGAATTAAGAATATTACAGATTTTCCTGCCTCTAGATACTTGCGAATAATCTCAATATAGATCTCTGTTTTGCCGCTACCGGTAACACCATAGAGCAGGTGCACTCTAAATTGCTTGAAATCTTCCAATATTTCTTTGATAGCCTGCTGCTGAGCGGAGTTGAGAACTATATTCTTAGCTTTTGAAGCAGCATTCTTAAGCAACTCCGCAGCGGGCACTTCTTTGGGAAATATCTCGATAATACCCTTTTTTACTAGGGCTTTAAGGCAACTGTAGGAAACATAATTACTAATATCTGCCATAGGGAAGGGGTGAATTTGAGTTTTTATCAGTTCCCATGCCTCGCGCTGTTTCAACGGTAAGCTGTTCTCATCGAATGAAGAGGAGACTATCTTTATGTAATTCTGTATCTTTGGTTTATCTCGATGCCTTAGTTTATTGGTTATCTTTATAAATCCGGCAGCAGCAGCAGCTTCAGCAAGTTGATAGAGGGGGAGGTTGGGGAAGCTCTGGCGCAAACTGCTAATGCTTTTTGGCGTAGAGTTTTTTAATACTTCAAACAAACATTGGAATTCTTCCGGGATTTCTTCAATAGGGCCTATCCAGCTAAGCTCGGAATCCACATCTGTATGTAATTTAGCCGGGAGCATGGCAAATAGAGCTTTGCCAATTGTGCAATGATAGTAATTTGCCATCCATTCTGCCAGTGTAATTAAATCTTCTGGGATAACTGGTTCTGGATCAAGAGCCTCTGCTATGGGCTTATAACGCAATTTTCCAGCAGCTTGTTCGTCAAGGCAGATACCGAGCATCAATTTGCCTTTGAGGGGCACTAAAACTCTGGCACCATAGGCTACTTTGCTTTTGCTACTATAACAAAAATCTCTTGGTATTCCAAGCGGTAACGCTACTTTGTAATAAAACATGATCGTAGAGTGGAAAACAGTGGCATTACTGTCAATATAAAAAAATAGCTCCGCAACATTGCAGAGCCATTATTTATTACAGTTTATTAGTATTTAAGGACGTAATCTAATGGGGAAGGTATACTGCGCTTCTCCATTAACGGTGAATTTCCAAGAATCTACAATGCTCTTAACTTTGGAAACGAAGTTTTCAGGATACGAGCCTGCTGGTATCACCACAGATTCGCGTACTGCTCCATTACTGTTGATAAATAGAGTAATAGTAAAGCTTACTGTTTGGCGAATTTGCGCTTCACGATAGGCTTGCATAATTTGAGCTTGGCGGTCTTGAACCTGTTCGCGTAAACTGGAAGCGACTGCTTTTTCAGACTCGCTAAGACCAGCAATATCTCTTTCGTTGAATGTTGCAACGTTTCTTTTCGCATAATCGGCAGCGATTCTTTGTTGCTCGAGTACATCACCCCAAGCTTTACCACTTGGTGCCAATCTTGAGGCATCGCCGGTAATATGCGTTCCTTGAGCTCCGGTAGGACGATCTGAATAACCTGCTGTGGAAGGTCCACGAGATACAACAGAACCTACATCTCCAAATACTGGAGTACTGGTTGCGCTAAATGAAGATCCGGCACCGCCACCAGTACCAGCAAAGGCACCGCTACCAGTACCAGTACCACTACCTGTTCCACCACCTGGGCGTCGCGCCGAAAAGCCTTCCTGTACCGTAACAATACTA
>Ga0172377_10003440_pt1 | contig 16254 bp, 17 predicted proteins | sample Pumphouse3metaG_FD_119749 | JGI IMG/M metagenome (GOLD analysis project Ga0172377, IMG submission 119749) | Leachate microbial communities from a municipal landfill in Southern Ontario, Canada - Pumphouse #3 metaG | ecosystem: Engineered > Solid waste > Landfill > Unclassified | place: Canada...
AAAAGAATATGGTATGTATATGGGTAATCCTGCTAAATTTTTAAAATTAAATTCATCTGGTATTGTGATTAAATGAATAAAAAAATTAAAATAAAAAAAATTGATATTTTAGAAAAACCTTTGGATATATTAAAAAATAGAAAAGCAACAGAAGAAGAGTTAAATGATGGAGCTTCTACACTTTTAATAATTACTGGCGTAAAAGAAAAAATTGGAGAAGTGGATAATTATTTTGATTTAGCAAAAGAAACAATACTGGGAAATATAAATTCAAATCAAATAGATGAAAAATTAAAAAATGATAAAAATTATAAAAAAGCACAATCCACAAAAACTCCAAAAAAGCTACTTAATTACCAAAAAACAAATGATAAAAGTTTGCAAGAAGAGGCAAATAATGAAGTAATAAATAATGGAGTGATTTTATCAAAAGATCAAGTACTTTTTCATGGAGGAAAGTTACAAAATAAAACTGATAGTGAAGTTACAAACGAAACACTTTCTACAACATTAAATCCACATGTTGCAATCTCAAATGCTTTACATAGAGCTAAAGCATATAACGATGGAGAGTTGCATTTAAATATTTTAACAACAAAAGATGATGATATAAAAGCTTTTGTTTTTAATAATAGAACAAAAATGAGTTATGAAAGAGAAGTTCTCCTTGAAAATAATTTGCAAATAACTAAAACAAAAGAGATATTTATAAAAGAACTTGAAGTGCCAGATGGAAAAGATGATAAATTTTTTGTTAACTCTAAAGAAGAATTAAAACAATACAGTTCATTTAAAAATCGTAAACAAATGAATTTTTTTACTTGGAATGATAGTCATAAACCAATATATATAACAATAAAAAAGAATAGTAATCTATTTAATCAAAATAGTATGAGAAAAAATACTATGTATTTACTTAAATTAAAATATTTAGAATTTTTTAGGCCACAGAATTTAAAAACGAAATTTTAAAGTTAATTGATATTGAATTTGAAAACAAGTAATATTTAAGAATAGGGGAAAAGATGCAAGAAAAAAGAGCAGTGATATTAGCAGGTGGTAAAGGAACAAGGCTTAGACCTTATACTGTTGTTCTACCTAAGCCACTTATGCCAATCGGAGATTATCCAATATTAGAAGTAATCATTAGACAGTTAGTGCAAAATGGCTTTAATAGAATCACTATGGCAGTTAATCATCAAGCAGATTTAATACAAACTTTCTTTGGCGATGGCTCAAAGTGGGGAATTAAAATTGATTATTCTTTGGAAGATAAACCTCTTAGTACGATGGCTCCTTTAAAACTTATAGATGATTTACCTGAAAATTTTCTTGTTATGAATGGCGATATTCTGACGGATTTAAACTATGGTGAGTTTTTTGATAATCACGTGCAGAATAGTAATATTTTCACAATCTCAGCTTATCAAAGAGAAGTAAAGTCAGAGTTTGGCGTTTTAGAACTTAATGATGATAATACTTTAGTAGGATTTCAAGAAAAACCTATTCAAAAGTATGATGTGAGTATGGGTATCTACATGGTTTCCAAAAAAGCTGTTGAGTACATACCAGAAAATACTTTCTATGGTTTTGACCATCTGATGTTAGACTTGATGAAAGATAAAAAAGAACCTAAGGTAAATAGATTTCATGGTTACTGGTTAGATATTGGAAGACCCGATGATTACGAACAAGCAATTGATGAATTTGATAAATTGAAAGATAAGTTTTTAAAATGAAAACGATTTTAGTAACAGGAGCCAATGGTTTTATAGGAGTTGCTTTAGTAAATGCTTTAAGAGGAAAAGGCTTTAATGTACTTACATTTGACTCGTTTGATGGTGATATATCTGAAATAGAGTTAATAAAGAAATATGAAAATGAAAACATTGAGCATATATTTCATCTTGCGGCCAAAACATTTGTGCCTGATAGTTGGGATAATCCTTTGAGCTTTTATAAAACTTCGGTGATAGGGACTAATAATATTTTAGAGTTATGTAGAAACAAAAATGCATCATTGACTTTTGTAAGTGCATATCTATATGGGGAGCCAGAGAAATTACCTATATCTGAACTTGATCAAATCAAATCAAATAATCCTTATGCACACTCAAAATATTTAGCTGAGGAACTTTGTAAGTTTTATTCAGAGTTCTATGATGTTAAGGTTACTATTGCCAGACCTTTTAATATTTATGGTAAGAATCAAAAAGGGCATTTTTTGATACCATATATTATTAATCAAGTGCTATATAATGAAGTTATTCAAGTAAAGGACCTGAATCCAAAACGTGACTATATATATCTTAAGGATTTAATTGATGGACTTCTAAAAACGCTTGAGTCAAATAGTAGCTTCTCTATTTATAATTTCGGTTCAGGAACTTCCTTAAGTGTAAAAGAAATTATTGAAATTATTCAAAGAGTTGCAAATACTAATAAAAAAATTATTTCAGAAAATCAAGAAAGAAAGAATGAGATTTTAGACGTAGTTGCAAATATAACAAAAGCTAAAGAGGAAATGAATTGGTTGCCAAAATATAATTTTGAAATGGGAATTAAAGAAATATTAGAGGATATATATAATGGAAAACAAGCAAACGATACCAATTAATAAAGGTAATTATAGTAGTTTTGAATCAACACAGAGAGAAGAGCTCTTTGATAAATACAAATCTGAAGGTTGGGAAGAAGAGTATAGACAGTATAGAATGAATTGGAGTACATTTCCGAAAGAACAAATAGTTAATGACTATCCTTTACTTGTTGATTTAGAGCTTGCATCTGTCTGTAATTTAAAATGTCCTATGTGCTATACAATAACAGATGAATTTAAAGAGAGAGTCAATGCAAAGCTTATGGACTTTTCATTATTTAAGAAAATTATTGATGAAATAGGTGGTAAAGTTCCTGCCTTAAGATTGAGTTTAAGGGGTGAGTCAACCCTTCATCCAAAGTTTATAGAGTGTATTCGTTATGCTAAAGAAAAAGGTATAAAAGAGATTTCAACTTTAACTAACGGTAGTAAATTAGAGTTAGATTTTTTTAAACAAATAGTAGAAGCAGGAATAGATTGGATCACTGTATCAGTGGATGGTATGAATGAAGAGTATGAGAAAATAAGAAAGCCATTAAAGTTTAACGAGACATTGAAAAAGTTAACAGATATCGCACAATATAAAAAAGAGAATAATCTGCATAAGCCTGTGATTAAAATACAATCTTTATGGCCTTCAATAAAAAAAGACCCTGAAACTTTTTATAATACTTTTAAACCAATAACAGACCTAATAGCATTTAACCCATTAATTGATTATTTGCAAAAAGACACTGATATTGTATATATAGAAAATTTTTCATGTCCACAGCTGTATCAAAGATTAGTTGTTGGTGCAGATGGTTCTGTAATGATGTGCAGTAATGATGAAGAGAATGATCATATTGTTGGAGATGCTAAAATAGAAAGTATTTATGATATCTGGCATGGAGATAAATTAAATAGTGTAAGAAAAATTCATTTAGAAAAAGATGGATTTAAAAAACTAGATGTGTGTAAAAGATGTTATCTACCTAGAGCTACAGAATCAAATGAAATTTCTCAGGTTAATGGAAGAGAGTTCCATATTTTAAATTATGTGAATAGAAATCAAAAAGTCGGAGAATAGAATGCTAAAAAATTTAAAAGATAACAGATGTTATATAATAGCTGAAATAGGTGGCAATTTTACTACTTTTGAAGAAGCAAAAAAACTGATTGACTTAGCATATGACACAGGCGTTGATGCAGTAAAACTTCAAACATATAAGGCTGAGACCATTGTTACAAAAACGGCAAAATTTGACCTTGATAACGTGGGGAATATGCTACAAAAAGATTTGTTCGAAAAGTATCAAATTGATTTTGAACTCCATAGACAAGTCTTTGAGTATATAGAGTCAAAAGATCTTGAATGGCTTTCAACACCATCACATAGAACAGATGTGGATATGCTTGAAACATTAGGGGTTAAATCTCATAAAATAGGAGCAGATGATGCGACTAATTTACCTCTTATAAAATACGTAGCACAAACAGGAAAACCCATTTTATTATCAAGTGGAATGTGTACACTCGAAGAAGTTAAAGAGATGATTAACATATGCTTAGAAGTTGGAAATGATAAAATAATTCTGTTTCATACGGTTTCAAATTATCCAACCTATCCAGAACAAGTTAATTTAAAGGCAATGCAAACATTAAAAAATGAGTTTCCTTATCTTAAAGTTGGTTTCTCAGATCATACCATAGGAAGCACGGCTTGTTTTGCAGCTGCTTGTATGGGGGCAGATGTTGTAGAAAAACACTTCACGTATGATAAAAATGCAGAAGGACCAGACCATCAACTTTCAGCAAACCCGGAAGAGATGAAAGAGATAGTAGACAGAATTAGAGAATTTGAGGTCATGAAAGGTTCAGGAGCAAAAAGACCAGTAGGTAAAGAGATAACTAATCGAGCAAAAAATAGAAAAAGTATTGTGGCTATAAAGCCAATCAAAAAAGGTGATGTCTTTACCTTTGATAACATTGATATAAAAAGACCAGGGCACGGTATTGCACCTAAATACATTGAAGAAATTATAGGAAAAGTTGCTAAAGTTGATATAGAAGATGATAAAGTTTTAGAATGGGGTGATATATCTTGATAGGGATTATTCTTCAAGCTCGAATGGGTTCAACAAGATTACCAGGTAAAATTTTAAAAAAAATTGGCGATAAATCTTTATTGGAACATATTTTATTTAGATTGTGTAGAGTGAACCATAATATTGATGTAGTAATTGCAACAAGCTTGTTGGAAAAAGATGATGAAGTTCAAAAGTTTTGTAAAGAAAAAAGTGTTAAATGCTTTCGTGGTTCAGAAGCAAATGTTTTACAAAGGTATTATCTGTGTGCAAAAGAAAATAAGTTTGAACATATCATAAGGCTTACGGGAGATAACCCATTCACTGATATAGAAGAGCTTGATAATCTTATAGAGTTACATTTAGAAACGTATGCTGACTATAGTAGGTCTTTTTCATCTTTGCCTAAGGGTGTCGGTGCAGAAATATTTACATTTGAAGCGTTACAAAAGAGTTATGAATATGGACATAAAGAAAACCATATAGAACATGTAAACGAATACATAGAAGAAAATGAAAATAAATTTAAAATCTCAGAATTAAAAGTAGTGGGGTATAAAAATCGGCCAGATGTTTCACTTACAGTAGATACTGAGGAAGATTATAAAAAAGCTTGTTTTATTGTAGAAAATGCAAATAGTGAATACGTCACAACTGAAGAGGCTATCAAATTATGTTTGCAATATGTATAGAAGCTTCACACTCTAAAGGGATGGGACATCTCTTTAGAATGTTAAACTTTGCAAAGTATTTAGAGGAAAAATCTCAAGAATTTATTTTTTTGATCAACGATAATGAAAAAACAAAAGAGATTTTAAAATCAAATAGTTACAAATACGAAATTGTAAATGTTGAAGATACTATAAGTGATTGGGAAACAGATTTAATAAAAAAATATAATTTTACTTTTTGGATAAATGATAGACTCGATACCGATGCAACACATGCTCAAAATATCGTAAACAATAGGATTAAATTAATCACATTTGATGACTTAGGGAGTGGTGCAAAATGGAGTGATATTAATATCTGTGGATTATTTTTCAATCAAGATAATTTAAAAGGGAAAAAAGTATTAAAAGGAGTAGATTATCTTATACTTAACCCTGAAATAAAAGAGTTTAAAAAGAATAGAACAGACTTGAAAAATATTTTTGTCTCTTTGGGGGGAAGTGATACATATGGAGTTACTGTAAATGTTCTAAAACTCTTAAAAAAGTACCAGATTAAAGCAACTTTGCATATTGGTCCCTCTTTTAATCATCAAGAAGAGTTAAATAAAGAATTAACTGATGATTATAAAGTAGTTCATTTTATACCTTCTTTGATAGAAGAGTTCACAAAATATGATTTGGCTATTACAGGTGGTGGAGTCACACCATTTGAAGCTAATGCATCAGGACTTCCTTGTATGATTATTGCAAATGAAGTTTTCGAAGTACCCAATGGCGAATTTTTAAGCTCAATTGGCTCAAGTGTGTTTTTAGGATTTCATCAAAGTATCGATGAAACTATATTTAAAGGCTTGAATAAACTTGATATTAAGCAAATGAGTCAAAATGGACTTTCACACTTAAACATTGATGCAGTAGAGAAAATATTTGAGGAGATTATATCGTATGGATAAAACAGTTGTAATACATCAACCGGATTTTTTGTCTTACCTAGGTTTTTTTCATAGACTTTTGCAGGCAGATTTATATATTGTTCTTGATGATGTTCAATATGTAAAAGGTACAAGTCAAAGTTGGATGAACAGAGATAAGATTAAGACACAAAATGGTGAACAATGGTTAACCGTCAATATAAAAAAAGCACCAACTGGTACCAAAATAAATGAAATATTACTTAATGATACTTTGAATTGGAAGAAAAAAAATTTAGATTTGTTAACGCAAAATTATAGAAAAGCACCGTACTTTGACGAAATATATCCTTATTTGGAGGACTTATACAGTAAAGAGTGTGATAATTTGTCAGAGTTCAATATGGAATCTATTTATATGCTGAATAAACTTTTTGATATTACAATAGATATTGTATTTTCTAGTAGTTTAAAAAGTACAACTACTAAAAGTGAACGTTTAGTAGAACTTTTGAAACAAGTTGATGCAACACATTATTTGTCAGGTGTTGGGGCAAGAGATTATCATGATGATGAACCTTTTGATAGAGCAAAGATTCAAGTGTTATGGCAAGAATTTACCCACCCTATATACGAACAATTGCATGGAGATTTTATTCCATATCTAAGTAGTATAGATTTACTTTTTAATTGTGGAATAGAAAAATCTAGAAAAATTTTAAGAGGAATTTAAATGAATATATTGGCAATAGGTGCACATTTTGATGATATAGAGTTAGGTTGTGGTGGAGCTTTAGCAAAGCATGTCGCTAACGGGGATACTGTATTCGCTTATGTCGCGACAAAATCAGGTTTCACTAATCATCAAAATGTAGAGATACGATCAAATGACATAGCAACCAAAGAGGGTGAAAATGCTATGAAGATTTTAGGGGTAGAGCTTATAAAAGGAAGTTTTAATACTTTAGAAGTAGAGTTTACTGATGATTTAAATCTTGAGATACTTAAAATAGTCGAGGAACACAATATAGAGTTAGTTTATTCTCATTGGATGGGAGATATTCATCATGATCATCAAGCAGTAGCTCGTGCTGCATTGCATAGTTGTCGTCATGTTCCAAGACAGTTGATGTATAGAAGTAATTGGTACCATTCAAATTTGGAGTTTAAAGGGAATTTCTATATAGATATCTCAGATTTTTGGGAAAAAAAGAAAAGTTCAATTGAAGCTCATGAATCGGAGATGGAAAGAACAGGAAGAAAATGGATTGAATTCTTTCATAATGAAGCAAAAAATGCAGGTCAGAGGATAGGTGTAGATAAAGCAGAACTTTATGAAGTTGTAAAATGGTTAAAGTAAAACATAAACTAAGAAATAGGACATGAATTGAGAAGCAAGCTTTTTAAAGATTCTTTAATTTATATTTTTGGAGATACATTAAATAAAGCAACACTGTTTCTAATGCTCCCTATATTAACACGCTATTTAACCCCTGATGAATATGGGTATGTGTCAGTTTTTACAGTTTTTGTTTCAGTGTTAGCTGTATTTACTGGTTTGAGTGTACATGGAGCAATTAATGTTAATTATTTTAAACAAACTAAAGAAGAGCTAAAAGTCTATATTGGTAATTGCATCATAGTTTTAAATTTTTCTACATTGATAGTTTTTTTTGTCATTTTTATATTGCATTCGTTTATTATAGACAGATTATCTATAGGTTTGGAATGGATAATAATAGCAGTAATCCTTGCTTATGGGCAATTTTTAACGACTATAAATTTAATTTTATGGATAGCTGAACAAAAACCAAAAGAGTATAGTTTGTATCAAATTGCACAGACTCTTCTTATTACAGGTTTAACTTTGGTATTGGTGACTGTATATGATATGTCATGGAAAGGGCAGCTTATAGCTATTACTGTAGGTACACTTCTATTTTCAATAATAAGTTTTATATTTTTAATCAAGCGACAGTATCTAAGTTTTCATATAAATAAAGAGTATATAAAAGATGCATTAAAATTTGGTATTCCCTTAATCCCTCATGCTCTGTCAGGATTAATGAAAACAGGAGCAGATCGAATTATTATTATGAGTATTTTAGGTGCAACAGTGACAGGTATATATGCGGTAGGATATCAAATAGGGATGGTTATTGGTGTTTTAGTTGCAGCATTTAATAAAGCATGGGCACCTTACTTATTTAGAGTTTTATCAAGTTCACCAAATTTAAAAGATAAAGTTAAAATAGTTCAATTTAGTTATTTGTATTTTATATTAATATTAATGATTGCTGTTTTGTTTACTTATATGAGCCATTTAATACTGCCTTTTTTTCTGGGTGATGGTTTTGAGAAATCATCAGAATTAATTATATATTTTGCAATTGCATTTGCCTTTGATGGCATGTATTATATGGTGACCAATTATTTGTTTTTTGTAAAAAAAACACATATATTGGCATATGTTACATTTGCTACATCAATTTTTCATATAATTCTTTTAATTTATTTAATAAAAGTCAATGGAGTACTAGGTGCAGCACAAGCTGGCGTAATAAGTTATGGTATTACTTTTTTATGTGTTTGGTTTTTAGCACATAAGCATTATCCTATGCCATGGATTGAAACAATTGGTTTTAAAGGAAAAGTGAATGAATGATTATGTTGAGTTTGAAAATGGCGAAATAATATTAATAAAAGATTTTAATAAAGTGTTTCCTATGACAATGGTTCGAACAAATAGTTTAAGAGTTGAAGTTTGTGAATTTATAGTCGATAAATATTATCAACTTTTACCTAATAGTTTAGAATGGAAAATATTAATTAATTTGTTGTCTTTAAGATCTAATAAAGTTGAAATTATTACTGCTTTGATTTTGATGTCAAGAACTAAAAAAATAAAAGTTATTTCTACTGATTTTATAAATAAAGAATTTAATCAATTTTTTGATTATGATATAGATATTGTGAGTAAATCATTTAAACATTCTTATATTGACAAATCACAATTCATGAATGCGGTTATAAAGTTTTTTATAAATAGATTGTTTAGAGTGTTGAAGAAAAAAAGAACAAGCAGCAACCCAAGTATTGTAAGAGCTTGGACAGAACATGATATTGGATTACATAAAGAGAAGTTTTATTCTTCATATATCTATATTTACCCTTTTGGGATCAATTTAAAAAGAAGTTTTAATTTTATTAAAAAATGTTTTAAAGAGAACAATGATGTATCGCTGATGGGAGTACCGTACTCATTTAATAGATTAATCAAGATATTTTTAAACAAAAATAAAGATTTATCATTGTTAGAGTATGAAATTGATGCCATGAAAAGACATGCTGATGATTTTTGCAACTTTAAAACGGTTTATACTTCTGATGAGTTTTTACCGGCTGTTCCAGCTTTATATCATGAGTTAACTAAAAAAAATATGAGTATTATTAATATAGCACATGGCATGGGAATGTTAAACCCATATAACATCTATACCAAATTTAAGGTGGTTAATGAACTCCAAAAAAAATTTTACGAAAAGTTTGATCAAAGTATAAAATATAGTATTTATAGAGAAGATTATATAAAAGAAACATATACTGATAAAAAACTTGAAACAATTTTAGTTTTTATTCATCAAAACTATTATGCATATGATTGGTTATATGAAGAAAAACTTTTACAAAACGTATTAACAATATTTAATGAAATTACAGTATTAAAAGTATGTATAAAATTACATCCAAATAGTACAAAAAAAGAAAAAGAGAATATTTTCTTCAATTTTCAAAATCTAGAAGAGATTGAAAAGTTTGATTGTAAAAAGTTTAATTATATATTTTTTACTTTACACTCAAGTGCATATTATGATTTTAGAGAAATAGGACCATTTATATTTATAGAAGATGACTTATTTAAACCAACTGATTATTTCTCAAATATACAAACCATTCATATCGACAATTTGAATAGTTTGATAAATAATAAAATAAAGTAGTTTAAAAGGAGTGTATAAATTTGCAATCGGTTGTGATCAATAAGCTACTCATAGTGTTTGTAGTATGGAGTAGTTTTTTTTCTTTTTTATATATGAATTTATTTATATTTTTTTTATTTTTAATGAGTTCAGGACTACTTATTTATAAAGAGAGGGTCTATGTATGGCATATAATCTATGAATATAAAAATTCTGTATCGATATTGTTTATATATTTAATCATTTTTTCATTACCATTTATTGTATTTTCTAATTACTCTACAATTGTATATTATGTTTTAACTTTGTGGTCTATATTTTTAGCAATTATATTTCTTAAAGATAGAAATATTGTATATTTTTATTTTGGAATTAAATATCTTCTTTTAGTATTCATGATAACAATCTTAAGCTATCTTTATTTGACTCAAGGTCTTTATTTACCACAGTTTAGACTTGATTATATGATTGGCAATAATGTGAGTGGGAATGGACCAACTTCGTTTTTAAATATCCTTTTAGGAGTATATACTGCATTAAGAATGAAGTTGAAAGATAAAAGTTCTATTATCATCTCCTTAATTTGTTTATATATTGTGATAGAAGGTTATGGTAGAGCCTCGATAATATTTGTATTATTGATAATTTTAATTAATTTGATATTTATTTTTTTTAAATTGAAAAAAGTTTGGCAACTATTTTTTATAGTATGTTTTAGTTTAGTATTTATATTGTTGTTACCAGCCATGTATGAACTTCTTCTAACAACGAACTTTCATCAAGGATTGAATTCTACTAGAATGGTAATTGCAAAAGAGTATATGAATAATATGAATAGTTTCAGTTTGTTTTTTGGAGTTCCTTATGAGGGTACTAGTATAGCTAATATATATTATAATAATCCTCATATTGCATATATTCGAACACATCATATTTTTGGATTATCTTATTTTTTTGGACTTGCGTATTTATTATATAAAAAAATAGTTTATGTAATGTATAATAGCACCCTAGTAAATTGGATGATATTATTTATTATTTTCAATATATTAATTAGAGCTATAAGTGAACCATTATTATTCCCCACACTTTTTGACTCGTTTTTTCTTGTTGTATTGTTTTTGATAACTAAAAAATTAAAAAAGGAAGATATATGAAATTAGCTTATATATGGTCTAAAGTGTTGAAAAAAATGAGATTAAGTGCATTAAAAAACTGTAAAATACATGAAACATCTAAAGTTGAATCAGGATGTAATCTAGTAGATGTTAAAATGGATAGATACTCTTTTTGTGGATATAATTGCGAAATGATAAATACTGAAATTGGATCTTTTTGTTCTATTGCAAATGGTGTGGTTATTGGTGGAGAGATGCATCCTATAAATTGGGTTTCTACCTCACCTGTTTTTTATGAAGGAAGAGATAGTGTAAAAAGAAAATTTTCAGAACATAAAAGAGAAAAAGGCTTAAAGACAATTATTGGGCATGATGTTTGGATAGGTCAAAATAGTTTGATTAAACAAGGCATAAAAATAGGAAATGGTGCAGTCATTGGAATGGGTAGTGTTGTCACAAAAGATGTTGCACCATATTCAATAGTTGCTGGAAACTCTTCTAAATTAATTAAAATGAGATTTAATGATGAAATAATAAAAGAACTTGAAAATTCAAAATGGTGGGAATATAGTAACGAGGAATTAGTTGACTATGCTATATATTTTAAAGAACCATTAAAATTTTTAAATAAAATAAAAGAGGAAAAAATAAAAAATGGAAAATAGAGAATATCAAATTTGTACAAGTTGTATTATGGATACATCAGATCCAAATATTAGTTTTGATGATAATGGAGAATGTGATTATTGCCAAAACTTTAAGAGTACAATTCTTCCAGAATGGAAATATGGAGAAAATAGAATAGATGAGTTAATGTTAATTACAGAAAAGATAAAAAAAGATGGCAAAAATAGAGATTTTGATTGTATTATAGGACTTAGTGGAGGATTAGATAGCTCTTACACTGCTCATGTTGCAAAAAATATTATGGGACTTAGACCTCTTCTTTTACATGTAGATGCGGGATGGAATACGGATCAGGCTGTAGCAAATATTGAAAAATTGGTGGATGGACTTGGACTTGATTTATATACAGAAGTTATAAACTGGGAAGAAATGAAAGATTTGCAACTGGCATTTTTAAAATCTCAAATCTCAGACCAAGATTTACCTCAGGATGTTGCATTTTTTTCAGCTTTATATAAATTTGCAAGAAAACATAATATTAAATATGTTTTAACTGGAGGAAATCATTCGACAGAGTGCTGTAGAGAACCTGAAGAGTGGGGTGGTTATCCAGGAATAGATAAAACACTAATTAAAGATATACATTCTAAATTTGGAACACAGTCTTTGAATACTTTTCCTATAGTGGATATTTTAAAATATAAAATTTTATATAAATATATTTATAAAATGGAAGTGTTTAGACCTTTAAATTATGTAAGATATATAAAATCAGAAGCTGAGCAAACTTTAAATGACTTGTATGGTTGGAAAAAATTCCAGCACAAGCACCATGAGTCAAGATTCACTAGATTTTATGAAGATTATTGGATGCCAAAAAAATTTGGTTATGAAAAGAGAAGAGCACATTTTTCAAGTTTAATAATGACTGGACAAATGACGAGAGAAGATGCATTAAAAAGAATATCATCTCCTGAAATGAGTGAAGACTTTTTGGATAAAGAGTTCCAATATGTTGCAAATAAACTTGATATAACTAAAGAAGAGTTAACTGAAATTTTTAATGGTAAAAATAAAACTTATAATGATTATAAAAATAAGAGATTTTTAATTGGGATAGGAGCCAATATGATGAGAATGTTAGGTTTAGAAAAAAGGTTATTTAGATGATAGGAATAATTGACTATGGTGTTGGAAACATAAAAGCATTTTCAAATATATATCAGAATTTAAACATTCCATTTAAAGTCGTGAAAAATATAGATGATTTTGAAAATGTATCTAAACTTATTTTACCTGGTGTTGGTTCTTTTGATCATGCAATGACAAGTTTGCAAAGTTCAGGTATGAAAGAAAAACTTGATGAATTGGTTTTAGCGAAAAAATTGCCAATAATAGGTATTTGTGTAGGTATGCAAATGCTTGCAAAGTCAAGCGAAGAAGGTGTTTCAGATGGATTAAGTTGGATAGATGGTGTTGTAAAAAAATTTGATAAATCAAAAATTAAGAATGGTCCGCTTCCTCATATGGGATGGAATACACTTAATATAGAAAAGCAAAACACTATATTTGATAATCTTGAAGAAAATCCACGGTATTATTTTTTACATTCATATTATTTTGAATGTAATAATAAAGAAGATGTGATAGCAACTGCAACTTATGGAGAGAAATTTCATTGTATGATAAATCATGAAAATATTTATGGAATACAATGTCATCCCGAAAAAAGTCATCATAATGGGATACAGTTATTAAAAAACTTTGGAGAACTTTAGATGTTAGCACCAAGAATAATACCATGCCTTTTAGTTCATAATAAAGGACTAGTAAAAACAGTAAAATTTAAAGATGCAAAATATGTAGGAGATCCTATCAATGCTGTTAAAATATTTAATGAAAAAGAATCAGATGAATTAATGGTTTTAGATATCGATGCAACTGTTCAAAATAGAGAACCAGATTATAAAATGATAGAAAATTTAGCTACTGAATGTCGAATGCCTTTATGCTATGGAGGAGGAATTAAAACTGTTGAGCAAGCAACAAGAATTTTTAATTTAGGAGTTGAAAAAATAGCTATAAGTTCAGCCGCTGTAGAAAATCCAAAATTACTATCTGATATTGCTAAAGAAGTTGGAAACCAAAGTGTAGTTGTTGTAATAGATGTTAAGAAAAAAATGTTTGGTGGATATGATGTATATACTCATAATGGTACAAAAAAAACAAAAATAGACTTAGAAAAATTTATAAGTGAATTACAATCTTTAGGTGTTGGAGAAATAGTTATGAATTCTATTGATAATGATGGTATTATGAACGGCTATGATTTAAGTTTAATAGAAAAAATCAAACCTTTAATTGAAGTACCTATGACAGTTTTAGGTGGTGCAGGTTCACTAAATGATATTAAAACATTAATTGAAAAGTTTGGTATAATTGGTTGTGCATCAGGAAGCTTATTTGTTTTTAAAGGTAAATACAGAGCTGTTTTAATAAATTATCCAAAAAGTTTAGAAAAACAACAATTAATTAAGGATAGTAAAGTAGAGGTTATAAATGTTTAAAAATAAAATACTTTTAATTACAGGAGGAACAGGTTCATTTGGAAATGCTGTTCTTCGTAATTTTTTAAATACAGATATAAAAGAAATACGAATTTTTTCTCGAGATGAGTTAAAACAAGATGATATGAGGAAAAAATACAACAATGATAAATTGAAATTTTATCTGGGTGATGTGAGAGATATAAACTCCTTAGATGATGCTATAAGAGGTGTTGACTATATCTTCCATGCAGCGGCACTCAAGCAAGTTCCATCTTGTGAATTTTATCCTATGCAAGCTGTTCAAACCAATGTAGTTGGGACTGAAAATGTTTTAAATGTAGGTATAAAATATAAAGTAAAAAACATAGTAGTTTTAAGTACAGATAAAGCGGTATATCCTATAAATGCGATGGGTATTAGTAAAGCTATGATGGAAAAGGTTGCTGTTGCAAAGAGTAGAAACCTTGATGACAATGAAACAGTAATATCTTGTACAAGATATGGAAATGTTATGGCAAGTCGAGGTTCAGTAATACCACTTTTTATAAATCAAATAAGAACAGGAAAAGAGATAACTATAACCGATCCAAATATGACAAGATTTATGATGAGTTTAGATGATGCAGTAGATTTAGTGATGTTCGCATTTAAAAATGCTAAAAATGGCGATATTTTTGTACAAAAAGCACCTGCTTGTACAGTAGAACTTCTTGCTAATACTTTGAAAAATATGCTTAAAAAACCCAATCATAAAATTAATATCATTGGTACAAGACATGGTGAAAAACTATATGAAACCCTTTTAACAAGAGAAGAAATGGTTCATGCAGTTGACATGGGTGAATATTATAGAATCCCTGCTGATACAAGAGATTTAAACTATAATAAATTTGTTGAAAGTGGAGAAGCAATAGTGACAGAAACTACTGACTATCATTCTCATAATACGAAACAACTTAATGAAGATGAATTGAAAGAGATGTTGATGAAATTGACTGAAATACAAGAGGACTTAAAAGAATTTGGAGTGATATTATGAAAGTATTAATAACTGGAGCAAATGGTTTTATAGCAAAAAACTTAAGAGTAACGTTAAATAAAATGCCTCAAATTGAGGTATTAGAATATACAAAAAGTGATACTATAGAAAAGTTAGATGATTTAATAAAAGAAGTGGATTTTGTATTTCACTTAGCAGGAGTCAATCGACCAGAAAATGTAGGTGAATACTATGAAGGCAACACAAATTTAACACAGATTTTAGTAGATACAATAACAAAATATAATAAAAATATTCCCATACTTTTATCTTCTTCTACTCAAGTTGGAAATGGAAGTGATTATGCTAAAAGTAAAGAAGAAGCAGAAAAAATTATTGAAAAATATTCAAAAGAAAAGAATGTAAGTTGTTTTATTTATAGACTTCCCAATGTTTTTGGGAAATGGTCAAAACCAAATTATAATACGGTTATTGCAACTTGGTGTTACAATATAACAAGAGATATCGAAATAAAAGTAGATAATCTAGACAAAGAATTAACTTTGGCTTACATTGGAGATGTTGCACATGCTTTTATAAGACATCTTTATGTAACACAATCTAATGAGCTTTATTTTGAAATAAATACGGTGTATAAAAAAACATTAGGTGAGATTCAACAACTTCTTTATATGTTTAGAGATAGTAGAAAAAATTTGCTCATACCAAATATTGCAAAAGGATTTGAACG
>Ga0172377_10003441_pt1 | contig 16254 bp, 17 predicted proteins | sample Pumphouse3metaG_FD_119749 | JGI IMG/M metagenome (GOLD analysis project Ga0172377, IMG submission 119749) | Leachate microbial communities from a municipal landfill in Southern Ontario, Canada - Pumphouse #3 metaG | ecosystem: Engineered > Solid waste > Landfill > Unclassified | place: Canada...
AGGCCGAGAGTATTGAGCCGATGGAGACAATTGAGCTAGCCAGTGGACAATTGCTTACTATGCCAGCCGGGTGGGAACTCAACATGACAAAAGCGGAACAACCCACTACCTCTTATGGCAGTTTCAAACAGGAAATTTTAGGTGAGATTGCAAGGTGCTTACAATGTCCTTTCAACATTGCGTATGGCAATAGCAACAATGCCTCTTATGCTTCAAGTCGTTTAGACTGGCAAATCTATCACAAGGCAATCCGATTGCAACAAAAGATGATGGCTGATAAGGCTTTAGATAAGATATTCGCAATGTGGTTTTCTGAGTGGCAACTTCAAAATAACCGCAGGGATGTAGTTGCTAATCATGTATGGATTTGGGATGGAATTAACGAACACAGTGATCCGTACAAGCAGGCTCATGCCGATGCAATTGAGTTACAGAATTGCACTACCAGTCTTTCCACAATTTATGCTCTCAAGGGCAAAAATTGGGAGACCGAAATCAAGCAGATTGCGAGAGAGCGTGAAGCATTGAGAAGTCTTGGATTAGTAATTGGTCAAGTAGTGCCAGACGAAAAATTATTAGAAGAAGATAATGAAGATATAGAGGATAAATCGAATGAAACAGAAAATGATCGAGATTAAAGCCTACGCGGAGGAAACCAAAAAGCCTGCAACCGTAAAGGGATTGGCTTACAATGGCGGTATCCTCGATGTAGGTATTGGTAGTGGTGTAGTACTGGATTTACAAGGACTGGAAATCCCCGACTCTATCCCACTGCTTGCTGACCATAAAAACGAAGTCGGTAATAAGATTGGCGACATCAAAGCAGAGATTATTGATAATGCCTTATGGATTGAGGGCAAGATTACGAGCGAGAATTTCCTTGCTCAAAATATTATCACACAATCTAAAGCCGGTGGCAAGTGGCAATTGAGTATTGGTGCAAGGATGACCGAGTACGAAGTGTTGGAAGAGGAAACCGAAATCAACGGGCAGATGATTGCAGTAGGTATGATTGTTGCCACAAAATCAGTATTACGCGAAGTAAGTATTGTGGCTATTGGTGCGGACAAAAACACCAGCTTAGAAATTGCCGCAAAAGCAGTTGTAGATATTGAAGGAAGAGAAACTAATAAACCTATAGGAGAGAATGTTATGGACGAAAAAATTAAAGAGAATGAAGTAAAAGACGAAGCCACTGTAGACATTCATGCCGCACTTAAGGCCGAACGTGATAGATATAAGGCTATCAAAGATGTCTGTGATGGCGATGTCGAAATTGAAAACAAGGCAATCGAAGCCGGTTGGTCAGCAGACCAGACTGCCAAAGCAATGTTGGATAAGATGAGAGCAAATAGACCCGCTGTAAATGTCAACGTCAAGGCCGAAGCCAATACCGACAAGACCATCGAGGCCGCTCTGATGATTCGTGCTGGTGTTGACGAAAAAGAAATCATCAAAGAATGTGGCGAACAGGCAATCGAGGCCGGTTACAAGGCCCGTAATATCAGTGTTAAGGATGCCGCTATTGCTTGCATCAAGGCAAGTGGTCAGAGTGTTGGTTTAGGTTTTGGTAATGGCGAAATCAAAGCCGCTTTCACTACCTCACTGCCGGGTATTCTGGGCAATGTTGCTAACAAACGTCTCCAGCAGGCTTTTGCCAGTTATAGTCCTGTTGCATTTAAATTGGCACAGACTGCCGATATTAACGACTTCAAGGCTTCCGAGATTTATAACATCGCTGATTATAGCAATCTTACCGAAGTCGCAACGTCTGGTAATGACACCGGCAAATTGGCCGCTGATAAGTTCGTCGAGCACAAGGGGACTAACCAATTGAAAACTTATGGCAAGATTGTAAGCCTTACCCGTCAACAGATCATCAATGATGATTTGGGAGCCTTCTTGAAAGCCGCTGATATCCTTGGTAATCGTTGCGCGAAGACCATTGACCAGCTTTTCTTTAAGAAGCTTTTGGCTAATGGTGCAATGGCTGACCAGAGTAATCTGTTTAGTTCCGCACACAATAACTTACTGGATATCACCAACTATGCTTTAGCCGTGGATAAGGTCAAACTGGCTATTGCTGAATTTCTGAAACAGACTGGTCTTGATGGTGAGCCGATTGGCGCAATGCCTAAGTATCTGGTTGTGCCACCCGAACTGTATTTCCTTGCAAAAGAGATTTGCGAGAGCACTTATATGGTCGGTGGCAGTGCAAAGTCTACCGCTATGAATCCTGTTGCCGGACTGCTTGAGGCCGTGCAGAGTCCTTACCTGTCCAACAGTACCTATACTGGGTATAGCGCGACTGACTGGTATCTGTTCGGTAATCCGATCGAAGTGCCTGCAATGGAAATTGGATTTTTGAAGGGGCAGAGCACACCTACTATTGAGGGGTCGGATGCCGAGTTTGATACCCTTGGTTACAGCTGGAGAGTGTACTATGATATCGGTATTGGTGTCGCTGATTATCGCGGTGTGCTCAAAGCCGGTACTGTTCCCGTCGAAAGTTCTTCTGGCGAGTAAGGATAATTGATAATTAGCGGGTGCGATAACATCAATCCCGCTATATTGGGAAGAATATGAATTATTTACAAAAATCCGCAGAATATATTAAAAAGATGAGGGCAAAGGCTACAGAGGTAGATATTACCCTCAATGATGTTGACTGTAAAGCCACTGTGGGTAGTACTCTATTCAAGAGCAGTGGTAATTTTGCTGGTGGCATATATGAGCGTTCGGTTGATTTTTTAATTGCGGTTGATGCTTTAGATGCTATGCCCACAACTGATGATGTGATTACCTGGAATGACAAAAATTTTGCCATCGTGTCTTACAATGGCGAGCCTCCTGTTAGATATTCTGATCCTCTTGAAACCACTTATCGGATACACTGCAAGGAGGTAGGAGGGGAATGATAACGACTATTGCAGACAGTATTGCGACACTGCTCAATGAGGGCACTGGGGAAGATGAGATAGTTGCCGTAGTGGATTATGTGCCGGATTTTAACTTGAGGGATTTGGATGAAAGGCAGATTGTAATCGTGCCTACTGGTTGCGATTGGGACAATCTTACGAGGGGCAAAGTGTCAAGGACTTATGTATTTGAGATAGGGGTCTTGCAGAGATTGTCCGGTGAGGATGAGATTGAGGATTTTTGCGAGTCTGTAATCAGTATTGGTGATAGGCTAAAAAATAGTATGATTGGCGATTACCGATGCATGTCGGTCGAAACTATACAATTGTACAATCCGAGTGATTACAAACAAAGTAAGAAAGCGGTTGGTGTATTGCGAGCGAGGTACAAGGGTTTATGATAATAGACATCAATGCGAAAATTATATCATCATTTGACCGTGTTGCCAAAGCCGCAAAAAAGGCAAGCAGCAAGGCGTTGAGAAGCTCCGGTGCATACTTGCGGAAGGTTGTGCAGAGCGGGATTAAAAAGGGTAAGATTAAAGACGGTGAGATGATACCGAGTAAGCCGGGTACACCACCGCACTACTGGCAACAGCCGGGGCTTAATTTCAAGAAGTCAATTCTTTTTGGTGTTGATGCGGAAAATGAAAGTGTGGTCGTGGGTGCAATTGCAGGTAGATATGGCAAGCTTGGCCAACTGCATGAGTTTGGCGGTAGCAAAATGAATAAGGTATGGGATAGAGAAACGAAGAAAGAAATCAGTGTGTTGGCGACTTATCCGGCACGGCCTTTTATGGCTCCGGGTCTGGCGAAGAGCAAAGATAAGATAAGCAAATTTTGGGAAGATTCAATAAAATAAGAAGGAGAAATTATTATGGCGAAAATAGGTATTGACGCAAAACTTTTTATCGGCGAAACCGGGACACAGCCTACGGTCGAGTACGAAAATGTACGAAACGTGACTATGAGCTTGGAGCGGTCAGAAATTGATGCTACTACAAGAGCGGCAGATGGGTGGGAGGTAATTTTGGCTGGTCTCAAAAAGGCAACACTGGAATTTGAGGCACTGCCTGATTCGAGTGACACAACCTACAACGATTTGCACACCGCATTTTTGGCTGGTACTACAAAGGCAATTTTCATCTCTGATGGTGATGGCAATGGTCTTGATGCGGACTGGACTATTGTGAGTTTCAGTGAGGATCAGCCTAACGATGAAGCGATTGTGGCAAAAATCAAATGCAGACCTACACTTGTTACCCGTGCTCCAGCTTGGGTATCTGCTTCTGCCGGGTCCGGCGAGTAAATACTATTAATGCCGGGTGCGATAGTATCAATCCCGGTAGTTTTCAGAGTTTTAAACAAAATACTTTTGAGGGGGTATTTGGATGAAGATATTTAAGGATGTAAATGGTAAAGAGTGGCAAATCTCGATAACAGTAGGCACTATCAAGAGAGTTAAAGACTTGATGGACGTAAATCTTATTGATGCGGTCTCAACGGATCTGATAGACAAAATGAAATCGGATCCGGTTTTTTTGTGTGATATTTTGTACGCCATCTGCAAGCCGCAGGCCGATAAAGACGGTGTAAGTGATATCGAATTTGGTGAGGGATTAGTCGGTGATGCAATAGCCTCAGCAACCGATGCTTTGATAGGGGATCTGGTTGATTTTTTCCCTGCCAGCCAGAGGGTGATACTGCGGAAGGCTCTGGCAAAAATCGAAGCCGCAGAAAAGCAGATGACCGAAATGATGGATCAGAAGATAGACGCAATGATGGATTCGGAAATCGAGAAAAGGGTGAGAAGTTTTACCGAGAGCTTTGGGCAATAAGTGGCGAAGTCGGAGTAAATCCGATGGATTTAACCGCGCGGGAGTTGATGTTGATGGTGACGGGGCGCAGGAAAGAGTCTTGGACTCACACGAGTGCACTGATAGCGTTGATATACAATGCCTTAAGTAAAGAACCGAAAAGCCCGGATGATTTTAATCCGTATGCAGATGGCAAGGAAAAAGAGCCGATAAAGAAAGTAAAAGTGAAAGATTTGAAGAATATATTTTTTGACAAAAATCAAAAATTTAGGGGTATGAAATAGATGGCGGCGAATGCAAGCAACATAAAAGCGGGTGGTGCGTATGTAGAGCTATCCGCAAAAGACGGCAAATTATCAGCCGGGCTTAAATCTGCGGAGGCAAAATTAGCACGTTTTGGTGCCGCCACAAAATTATTGCAAGTCAAATTGAATAGTATCAGTCGTGGATTTGCCGCTACCGCACAAGGCATTAACAATGTCAGCAATGGCTTGATGAGTGCTGGTGGCAAGATATTTGGTGTGGCGACTCTGATGGGTGGTGCTTTAGGATATGCCGTAAAGCAAGCAATGGATCTTGGTGAGCAATTGGATAAGATGTCTGCCCGTACTGGCGCAAGTGTCGAGTGGTTATCTGCAATGCGGTATGCGGCCGATATGTCCGGTGCTACAATTGAGGATGTTGAAAATGCTCTGAAAGGAATGAACGAAACACTTGCCGAAGCTTCAATCGGCAGGGGCAGGGGATTAGTCTGGCTCAAAGAATTGGGGATAGATTTGGCGGATTTAGAGGGTCTGAGTACGGAGCAAAAATTTGAGAAATTTGCGGATTCCATAAGTAAGGTCGAGGACGCCGCGAAGCGGACAAAGTACGCCACTGCTCTCTTCCGTGGTGGCGGCGAGAAGTTACTACCTATGATCGGCAATGCGGAGTATGCCTTAACTTTTGATGATAGTATTTTGAGTAAGAGAAAATCTGTTGGTATTGACGGTCAATTAAATGTAGAAAAGCCAGAAGAATTAAGCACTGTTATTACTGGAAAATTAAATGTAGAAAAACCCGAAAATTTAACTGCTGAGATTGATGGAAAATTAAATATAGAAAAGCCTGATGATTTGTCTGTTGGTATTGATGGAAAATTAAGCGTTGACCAAAAAAATGTTTTGGATTCATTAAAGGAGCTTGGCTTAGATGCAAATAAGCTTTTCAAGCTTACACCCGAAGTACGGTTAGCCAAAGTGCGTAGGGCCTTGGCTACGGTTGACAATGAGCAAAAGCGGAAAAAGCTTACCAAAACATTAATTACTCAAAAGCCGGGGAGTATAGATCAGTTAAAGGGCGAGGCCAAACAATTAGGATTGATTGTATCGACGGAGCAGAGTAAAAATGCGGCGGCCTTAAATGATGCACTTGGCCGCTTGAAGATGACTATGCAAATGTTGGTGGTAAGTGTGGGCAATGCGTTGACTCCATCGTTACGGGTTGTTGCGGATGAGATAGCCACTCTCATACCCAAAATCAGTGATTTTATCGACGAAAATAAAGGTACGATAGTAAGTCTTGCCAAGCTAATCCCGATATTGGCGGGTGTCGGGGTTGGTATTATTTCATTAGGTGTGTTGTTAAAACCGGTATCTTGGATATTTAGTATTTTATCGGTTGGGGCATTAGGTTTGAGCAAATCTATTGGTTTTGCTGTAGGATCATTTAAACTTTTGTACACTTCCGTAAGATTAATATCAAGTGGCATTGGCAATACTTTTACTTTTTCCGTCAAGTTATTTCGAAAATTGTTTTCGGCGCTTGTTGCCATTGAGTCTGTTTTTCACAAAATCGGGGTTGCAATTTCGTCGATATCTTTTAAGGGTGTGTCCGCTGGATTATCTTTAGTTTCAAAATCATTTGGATTTTTAAAAGTAATCATTGGCGGGATTGTACCGCCAATTATCAAGGTGATAAAAGGGATTATCCCGGCGATTATCAAGGTGATAAAAGGGATTATCCCGGCGATAAAAGGGATTATCCCGGGGATTATCAAGGTAATAAAAGGGATTATCACGTCGATAAAGGATTTATTCATTATGTTGGAATATGTTTGGACAAATTTTATTTTGGTCTTCAGAGGGTTTATCGCTAACCTTGGTAAATTAAAGGTGCTTGGTGTTTAAAGACGTGGCTTTCGATTATTGGTGCCGCAATACACTCTTTAGGCGGCGCAATATTATCGGTGGTTTTGACTTTGTGGTCGCCAATTACTTTGATAGTGGTTGGATTAGCCGGTGTTGCCGGTGTTGCTTTGTTGATTTACAAAAATTGGGGGGCTATACCGGGATTTTTTAGAAATCTTTTTGATGGTATAGGAAGGGTTGTTACGCTATTTGTGCGGTATGTAATTGATGCATTTAAGCAATTAGTTGTGAGGATTAAGCAATTAGTTGTAGCAATATCGGAGATAGTCAAAAATACCGCATTAAGTATTGTAGGATTTTTTAAATCTGCATTTGACAAAATCACAGGGATTTTTACTGGATTTTTTGCGCGTTTATCGGATAATTTTGCGAAGCTAAAAGGATTTGCCAAAGAGAGTATTGATTTGATGGTCTCGGCTTTTGAGGCCGGCAATTTGTCGGACTCTTTTAAAATCGGCTTTAGCAGTATCAAGGTAATAGGTCTTGAGGCAATGTTGTTCTTAATTCAAGAGGTGTCTAATGCATTGGGCGTATTCCGGGATGTCTGGTACGATACGATAAACGGAATAAAAAATACATGGACACGGATGTCTACATCGCTTGCGATGGTGTGGGTAACAATGATAGAGGGCTTCAGCGAGCAGATCATTACATACAAGCATTTTGTAGATACAGTAATTGATATCCTTAACGATGCCATGAATAACAGGATTAATCTTTCGTCCTTCATTAAAAGAATGACCCAAGTATATGTCAAGCTTTTTGCGTTAATACCAAAAATAAGGCTGCAAATGGAGAAGGCGTTATTTGGTTGGGCAATGGGTGACATTATCGACAAGCAACTAGCTGGTGTCGAAATAATCGAAAAAACAATTATAACTGGCATTGAAAATATATCCAGCGACGCCGATAAGGATTATTTTGAGCAAAAAGAAAAGGAATTGCAGGACAAATTAGCCGCCAACAAAAAGAAATACGATGATTGGTTAGCCTCATTGCAGGCTAATGAATCCGAGGCAATTGCGGCAAGAGAAGCTGAAAGAAATGCCGGTACTCTGGTGTTTGGAGTGCAGATAAAGGGCATGAAAGAGACACTGGATGAAGCGAGAAAAGAATTAGAGGAACAAATTAAGGAAGTAAGAGCTAAGATTGCGGCAGGCAAAAATGATCCGGGAGAGAATCTGCCCAAAAATCTCGATGCTATCATGGGCAGTTTTCAATTAAGAGATTTGTCATTTTTCGGTGGTGACAAAAACAACGACATGACAACGCACCAAAAAATGCAAAACGAATTGACAAAGCGCACAAATAGGATATTAGAGGGCATTGCCGCGCGTAGGCAAGGATTATCATTTTTATAATTTGAGGGGATTATGGCAACAACAGTATCACAAACATATTATTCTGAACAACTTAATACAGACGAATCAAAAGTGCGCCAGAAATATACCTCTGGTGATATTGAGTACATCGTGAGGGGCGCGGACGATGAAGAAGCCGCTATTATTGCTGTACGCGATGCGGTATCCACAAAGCACTTGGGGATGCGGCTTACATCTATATCAATCTCTGAGCGATTGGATGATGATAGCTGGCGGGTGCGTTGTAGTTACGATGCCACTGTTGCGACATCAGATGATGATGGGGTAAGCAAGCCGGATTATACGGTTAATTTTGATTTTTCTTCCACAACAAAGCACATATCCCACAGCAAACGAACAACATCAAAGTATTCAGCTGATCCGGAAAAACCTATTGCCCCGGATTACGAGCAAGCAATTAATTATAATGACGGACGGATAGAGGGCGTCGATATTATATCCCCACAAATGGAATTCAGCGAGACACACTATTTCTACAACAGCGAATTGACGACAAAATACAGAAAGACACTGGCGACAATGATAGGGCGAGTAAATAATGACACTTTTCGTGGTTATTCTGCCGGAGAGGTACTGTTTTTGGGTGTGTCTGGTAGTAGGGCAGGGCAAGATCCGGATGATCTATGGACGCTAACATTTAAATTTGCCGTTAGTCCGAACGAGGAAGGATTAACAGCCGGTGATATTATAGGTATCAGCAAAAAGGGATGGGAGTATTCGTGGCAACATATGGCTGATGTGGTGGATACGGTTAACAACGTCACCAAAAAAATCCCTATGTATGCCTACGTCGAGCAGGTGTACGACGTGGACGATTTTAAAAAATTAGGTATAGGGGTATAAGATGGAAAAAGTAAAACCCGGTGACAATTTAAATATTAAGGCTCAAGATTGGAACAAGATCGCGGATGTTGTTAACAGTCAATCTCTCCGTACTGGTGGTGGTATTGCCGGCAATACCAGCAATCAATACATCCTGATCAGCAATACTACCGCTGTTGCCATATCAATGTACGGCATAGTGGAGTTAGATGGTTTGGCGATTGACCCGGTAGTACAGGCCAATACATATCAGGTACCGGTGTTTGAAGCAATATTGCCGATTGCAGAGCATGATAGCGGGCATACTACTTATGCGATTGCACAAGAGCCGATAGCTCCCGGCACTGTGGGTAAGGCTTGCATCAATGGTGTATCCCTCGTTTTTGTAGCTGGTTATTATGTCGAGGATTATCATTTTATCAAGCCGAGTTTTAGCGGATGGCATGGTATGTTTTCGTATGGGAAGACGCAGATGAAACTCCTTGCTAAATCGAGTGCATATGGATATTTTGTGACGCATATTACCCCTGATGTGTCGGATAGCGTTGTACCGGCAATTATTGACGACAATATAGATGGGTATGGATACTACACCGTCGATTTGTATGAAAATGGTTTTGGGAATTCGTCGACAGGTCAAGCAAGTATGTATCTTCCTGAGGGTGCGTATGGTATCACCGCTCATACCGGTATGCGGACATATGTGTACCGGCAGAGCCACAGGACAATTAATGCGGAGATTATTTCCGAGGGTGAGGGTGAAGAATGAAATTTATTCAAACACACTTAAATATGCGTATAGGGAGTATCACCGGATGGCAGATGGGGTCTGTTTGGTGGGCTTGGACTGCCAACCGCAAAGACAATTATTATGCAACGATAATAAACAAGCGAATCAACAATCAAAATGATTATTGGTCGATTATCTCGCAGCAATTACATCCATACTACAGATTGGTAGATAGCAACGGGGATATTTTTTCCACTTTAAAAATCAGTGCGGAGATATACGACAATTACCCCGTCTATGAGAGTATCTCCGGGGAGAGTATGTATTATTATTACGCTACGGGTATTGGTATGATTGCGATGCGCAATAATTATTTTATTGGGTACGTCCCGGACGGAATCAATGACGAGTATTGGGTTGTGAATCACAACTATATGTATGGATATGCTGGCGCGTCTCCCTTGTCAAGTGGTACCGCTACTGCGGCAGGTACCGCTACTACATCCTACGTCATTAACGCTCATTGGCCGCGTTGGGAGTTGCAGGGGGTATATAGTGCTGTTGGATTGGGTAATTATAATCCGAAACCCGGATTGTACCAGCCTTGCGATGGCGTAGAGGGGCAATTCAAACTTGGTGCATACGATACGACTATTGGACAGTGGGTACCTGATTACGGATTTACGAGGGATATGTATATGGGGGAGAGTGTAACATGGCGTTAATGCCTACATCTTGGGATGATTTGGACTGGGATGATATCAATCCGTGGGATAGGCGGTATTATTTGAGCCTCAATGCGGCATTGACGGAGAGATATTACATCATGTGGCTTACACCGCCTCTTGCCACAAATACTTACAATACAAATACTTATTGCAATCGTAATCCTGCTGTAATCAATAATGGCATACGCAATTATTGTTTACGGCAATATTTTGATTTTTACTCGTTTCACAATTCGGAGGGATGCAAGAGATTGTTATCTTTTTTCCAAAAATTGCTTGGGCAATATTATTACCATAATTTCTGGCCGGGATATGGTGTGAGTACCGCGGATTACAAATACGGTTATTTTCCGACATTGCAAGATTACAAGGTGCGGTCGAGTAATCATTTTGAGATTGAGGATTTTTACGGTGAGGATTTTATTGATATATTTAAGTCCCCTTATGATGGCGCTAATATTGATTCGGACAGGACAATCAATTGGCTCAAAAAAATGAAAGAAGCAATCCAACAATTACGATATATTGAGATTAATGGGAGTAATTTTTTTACTTGGCTTTATGGTAGCGCCAGTGAGCGCAATGATTCCGCTACATTAGCGGAGGTGGCGGATTTGGCCTACGCCAATATTACCGACAAGGCAGATGCCGAGTCACACTGGTATAACGATGATAGTGCTTTTATCTCCGCGCAGTACAAGGCTGCGGTAGATCCATGGGCATATACTCTTCATTCCGTAAGCTTCGAGATGCGCGATATCCGGTGGGTGAATCGTCTGCAATATCCGGTAGATGTCTATGCGGCAATTTACGACTATAAAAATCCGCTTAACGGGTTGGGTACCAATAAGATATACCATGATTTTGGTACGGGTTTTGTTAATGGTGAGATTAGATTTTTGCAGACTGTACAGCCGGGTGCGGAGATAGGGCATTTTTTTGACTCGATATCTGTGATACCTGATGCGCCAATGCCCGCCTCTGGCCAGGAGTTGTCCTACAGTATAGGCATTAAGCTGATTGCCGATGCGGGGCCATATTTTAATTTTAAGAGTGACGAGGGAGAGGGAGAATAATAATGCAAGAGATATTGATACCGCTAAGACTTGACGGTGTATTGGCAACACCGGTAGATGAGTACGCACAGCCTTGGCCAAGCAGACAGAGTATTGTGCGTGGTATGCAAGCCGTCCTCAAATTGATGTTGTTTAAACCGGACAATACCCGCTATACTGCGACAGACTTGGACTTTTCTGCTTGGGATTTTGTAGTTGCTCACGACTGGGATACCACCACTACGCCACAATTAAGGGTACAGAGTGGTATTTTTATTGATGAGGATGATTTGGTCAATATCCCCTTGCTTGAGATTAATACTGTAGAGTTATTGGCCAAGTTGGGTACGTCTGAGAGTATTACTCTTGGTTGTGAGTTATGTGGTTTTGCAGAGGGTGAGACCAAGCCGGACTTTGTTTGCCAATTTAATTTGATTATCCGTAACAGGCGAAGTGATGCCGGTACCGGAACCCCTACGGATGTACCTGATGGCAGTTATAATGCCGCACAAGTTGACGCATTGCTTGCGTCCAAGGCCGATAGCGATGATGTAGTGATATATGCTGAGGGTACGGGTATTGAGATTATTGATGGCACTATTAGCATTGATACTACTGGTGCTACTACTGGTCAAGTTTTGAAAAAGTCTGCTGAGGGCGTTGCTTGGGCGGATGAGAGTGCCGGTAGTGGCGATGCATTACCAGTAGTTACGGTAGATGACAATGACAAGGTATTGACTGTAGTATCTGGCGTATGGGAAAAAGCGGATTTGCCCGCTGAAACGATTGAGTTGCCAACTGTAACTACTGCTGATAACGACAAAGTATTGACTGTTGTAAATGGCAATTGGGAAAAAGCTGATGCTCCAGATGGTGTAACTACTGCCAGCGTACAGAGTGCCTTAAGCATTGATACAAGCACAGGTAGTTTGTCAAAAGTATTGTCTGAGAAAGGAACCTTTGTTGATTTACCGGAAGCTGGTACTGGTGAGGGTGTAACTTATACTGCCGGGAATGGAATTGATATTGCGGATGAGGTGATTAGCATTGATGTAACTGGTGCTACTACTGGTCAAGTTTTGAAAAAGACTGCCGAGGGCGTTGGTTGGGCAAACGATGAAACCGGTACTGCCGAATTACCAACTGTTACTGTCACGGACAACGACAAGATATTGACGGTAGTAAATGGGGATTGGGAAAAAGCGGATGCTCCCGTGTCTGCAACTACTGCTAATGTGCAGACTGCTTTAAGTATCAATACAAGCACAGGCAGTTTGGTAAAAGTACTTTCTGAAAGAGGTATTTTTGTAGATTTGCCAGAAGCTGGTAGTGGTGAGGGTACTACTTATACTGCTGGCGATGGGATTGCTATTGCGGCTGATACTATTTCTATTAATTCTGCTTCTGCCACAACCGGACAATTACTGTCAAAAGGTGCAACTGGTATCACTTGGGTATCTTCTCCAGTGAGTGCCACTACTGCAAATGTACAGAGTGCATTAAGTATTGATATTGGTGCCGGAAGTGAGACCAAAGTCTTGTCTGAGAAAGGCACTTTTGTAAATCTACCGGAAGGTGGTACTGGTGGCACTAGTGACGTAACTGCACTAGAGGCATTTTATTATTCACAAATGTAAGAGGGAGAACAAATTATGGCAATTACTGTAACCAACAAGACATACGGCTTTGCAACCAGCAGCGCCGAGACAATAAGTGAAGCGACGACTCTAATGACCGTCCCTGCCGGAGCCAATTTCATGCTCAAGACGATCAAGGCGGTCGATATTGGCGGCTCCGGCGGCGAGATATTCCTTAAGGCCGGGAGTTATTTTTTTGAGGACGTGACTGTAGGAGCAACCGATAACATTGATTGTTCTCCGCTGTCTCCTTATGCCTTTGAGGGCGGTACGGTTCTATCCTGGCAGAATGTAGGTGGAGCAGATATACACGTCACGATTACCGGCATACTACAGGATGTATCGTCTTAATATTGGAGGTGGTATGCAAAATATTAAAAAAATCAGCAAGAGAATAGAGATGGGCATACAATCCGAGTATCGTAAGCGCAAGCGAGAAACAGTCAAAAAAATGATGATAGATGTCCTGCTTGGTGTGACCGGTTGGAGTGGATTAGAGCCGTGGGCGGAGGATGCGATAGACCGTATTCTCGATGGCAAGCCGGTGAATATCTCACAATTGCGGGCAGATTTATTGTCATGGCAACAGCAACAAGAAAATCAACCACCGGAGGGGGAATAATGTATAGCAAATTAACACCGATAAGACCGCAGGTACTGTATCCCAAAGGACAAAGCTTTGATGATCCCAAAGGCTGGACGGATGTGTGTACATCAGGAACCGGCCCCGTGAGCGTGGAAATCACGATGGATTACGATACAGGGGAGTCCACAGTTTCTTACTTTGCGGTGTATTTGACAGCGAGTACCGAGTACACTTTTTATGGCACTGGCACTTACTCTAATGCCCGTATAGATGTGTACGATTCAGCGGGGACAAAAGTAGCTTATAATCAAGGCGATATGACAGAGCCAGACTGGGAGTGGGTGGTTTCGGATTGCGTCTATACTCCGTCGGAGTCGGGTGTGTACGTATTTGCTGTGTTTGATGGGTCTGAGATGGGCGATAGCGCCGATACATACAGTGTGTATGTTACTCCCCGTCCTAGCGAGCATAGCATGGCCGGGCCTACTCCATACGAGACTAGCGCCGGTGTGGAAAATCTGTCGGTCGCGCGTTCTAGGCGCGCGATTGATGTCGGCATTACCGACTTGGATTATTTTGCGCTAAAGGCACGGTTAGGACTAGAGGGTGAAGCTTGGCTGCGTTGGATTCGGTTACATTGGTGGAGGTGGTATAGCTGGCTTGACCGTATGTGTGTACTAGCGCCCCTGGAGGAGTATGAAGAATTTGATGAATTAAATCGTCGGATAGAGTACGACAGCGACCCCCAATACTGGGGCACTTATACATTGCCGTCGGGTGTACCTGTGCTGCACTTTTTGGCCGGTGGAGCGTACAACACTGGTGCAGTATTCCTGCGTTCGCTGTACTGGCTAAACCAGTGTCGGTTTATGTTAACCTTCAAATTTTGGTTCATGTTCGACCCGCTATGGCGCAAGGAGGGCGCTTGGGCCGCGCCGAATGTGCAAATCATGAATGGCGTCCTGGGCTATTACGGCAGCGAAGGGACGACCAGTTCGAAGAATCCACCTCCGCATTTAGGCATAATGGGTGATACCATTTATAACGTTACGCTAGCCCCTAAAACTCTACATTACGTTACTATTGACAATTATATCAACCAGCTTACTGTGCGGGTTAATGGCACAGCCGTATATACTACTGCGTGGACTAACGATATGTATTTCATTGTTCAAAACATGACATTTTTGTACAATACTGTGGTTGATGGTGCGGTCGAAGAGCCATTGCAGGGACACGGCGTCACCAATGTCTCATTGCGAATAACGAGCTATATATGGTAATAAGGGAAAAATAATGAAAATTACAAATGTTTACATTCGAAAAACCGACGCGAGAACCGTAGAGGTTGATGACAATAACCGACCAGCCCGCAGCGTTGTGGCAATCCATCGTAACGAGCCGCTGACGCTGGCAATTCACATTTTTGACGGGACAGCATCAACACAAATGACACAGGCGCAGCTTGCAGCCTATGCCGTTTCGTGGCAGTTAAATATTGCGCCATCGCCAAACATGGCGGGGCCATTGTGCCTACAAAGCACGAGCGCTACCGTTGATGCAGAGGGTACAATTTCGGTAATCGTTCGGGAAACCGACACAGTGCAGGCCGCAGCCGCAATTGGCAACAATACACGGGCAACTTGGACTGCCGAGCTTACCGGGACGCCCGGAGACAGCGAGCAGCCGTCAATGGTGTTACAATGGCGCGTCGCGTATATCAATCGCGTTGCCAGCGAGAACGAACCGCCGCCGGAAGCGGAAACAAACAATTACTATCCGAGGCCGGTAATCGACGCCAAATTTGCCGACATCAATCGCACGTTAAACATCCCCACTGACATCAACCAGCTTGACGATGCAGACGGGCTACTGTTTGATGGCGACTACAACAGCCTGAAAAACCTGCCGACTATTCCCGCAGATGTTGCTGATTTAACAGATTCCGGTGGACTGATTCCTACCGACTTGACTGACCTGACCGACACTACCGGGATTCTTTCTGGCAAGGTGGATGCGGTAGCCGGCAAGGAGCTGTCTGACAATAATTACACTGATGCGGCAGTGGCTAAGGTTGCAAAAATTGAAAATGAAACCCTGACCGAGCTGACTGGCGCAAATGTAACTGTTGCCCCGTGGACGCAGACGAAATATACGGCTGATGGCATTTGTACCATAACCGCCACTGGCTGGGCTTTGTCTGGATTCCAGTGGTCGCATATCGTAATAACGGTTCTGGCCGATGCAACTCCGGCAATCGCTGGTACTGAAGAGGTGTCAGAGGACGACGCATTGTCCAAGGCAGGGGTGTACCATGCGGCGTTCCTGAATCTGGATGGCAAAATTTACTTCCATGTTTCCAGCTTTGTACCTGCGGAGGTGGAAGAATG
>Ga0172377_10003446_pt1 | contig 16244 bp, 13 predicted proteins | sample Pumphouse3metaG_FD_119749 | JGI IMG/M metagenome (GOLD analysis project Ga0172377, IMG submission 119749) | Leachate microbial communities from a municipal landfill in Southern Ontario, Canada - Pumphouse #3 metaG | ecosystem: Engineered > Solid waste > Landfill > Unclassified | place: Canada...
AAATGCCCAAAAATGCCGCCGTCATCTTGGTAGGAGGCCTCGTCGTATTGCTCGTCGTCGGCCTCCTTTATTGGTTCTTGGGCACCGAAATCGGATCCGCGTTACGAGCCACAGGCTTCAACGCCCAAATGGCGCGCGCACAAGGCATCAACACACGCCTCATGACCCTCATGGGGTACGTGTTAGCCAACGGCCTCGTCGGCCTCTCAGGAGGACTCTTGAGCCAATACATGGGCTTTGCTGACGTCCAGATGGGCACAGGCTCCATTGTCATCGCCCTGGCCTCCCTCATCGTCGGAGAAGTCATCTTCGCCAGAAAAGGCGGACTGCTTTTATCCTTGTTTTCCATGGTATTAGGCTCGGTCGTCTACCGCTTCATCATCGCGATGGTCTTCGAGGCGGGGATGCCCGCATCCGACTTAAAACTCTTTACAGCCATCACGGTTGCCTTAGCACTCTGGCTGCCTCATGTTAAAACCAAATGGTCGGGAAGGAGGAAAAACAATGCTACAACTGAAGGGCGTTGCGAAAGCGTGGAATAAAGGTACGGTGAACGAATGCCACGCCTTAAAACAACTTGACCTGTCCGTCGATGACGGACAGTTTTTAACCGTCATCGGGGGGAACGGCTCCGGTAAATCGACGCTTTTGAACATTGTCTCAGGCCTCTATGTGCCTGACGCGGGAAATGTTCTTTTGGATGGAGAAGATATCACGGAGATGGCCGAACACCGCCGCGCGCGCTGGATCGCCCGCGTTTTCCAGGATCCGCTATTGGGAACCGCCGCCGGCATGACCATTGAGGAAAACCTCGCCCTGGCCGCGCGCCGCGGGAAAAGAAGAACCTTGGCCTGGGGCGTGAGACGCGATGAGAAACTTGTCTTACGTGACGAAGTCGCGCGATTAGGCTTAGGCCTGGAAGACCGCATGGGCAGCAAAATAGGCGTCCTGTCCGGAGGACAGCGACAGGCTTTGACACTCCTCATGGCCGCCCTGGAACGCCCGCGCTTATTGCTACTTGACGAACACACCGCCGCTTTAGATCCCAAGACCGCCACCGCTGTCTTAACCTTAACCGAAACCATCGTCGAAGACTACGGGCTTACCACCCTCATGGTGACCCACAGCCTGCCCGACGCGATCAAGGTGGGCAACCGCCTCATCATGATGGAAGAAGGCGAAATCGTATTCGAAGCACAGGGGGAGGGGAAATCCGGATTGTCCGCGGGAGAGTTATTGCGATTATTTCATCAGGCGGAGTCACTCTCCGCCTGAAGGAATATTCGTAAAAGTGCCATACGTCACGAATATCACTGTAAATAGTTCACTCATTTATGTATAATAAACCAACATTCAATTCTTGACGGCGGTGCGCCCTAAGCCCGGCACGTCAGATGACCTTGAAGGAGGATACGAACATGGCTCATTGTAGTAATTGTGGACACAAAATAGACGAGAATGCGGCTTTTTGTCCGTCCTGTGGCGCGCCCGTCGCACAACAGGCTGAACAACCGGCCCAACAGGCACCCCCTCCGCCCCCGGAGCAGCCGCAGTACCAGCAATACCAGCAGGCACCGCCGCCTCCGCCGCACGGACAAGTGCCCGCGTTCATGAACACGCCCGACTCAACCGGACAATACCACCCGCAAGACATTCAAAATAATAAGGTGATGGCCGTCTTAGCCTATATTGGCATCCTGGTCTTAGTACCGCTCTTTGCGGCCAAAGAATCACCCTTTGCCCGATTCCACACAAACCAGGGGCTCGTGCTCCTCATCGTGGATGTCATCGGCATAGTGTTGAATTACGTACTCGGTGCGATCTTCTTTGCGATCTCATGGAAACTACTATTCTTGACAACGATCATTTCCTTGGTGATCTGGCTTGGACTTTTAGCCTTCTCCGTCATCGGCATTGTCAACGCGGCAAGCGGCAAAGCCAAACAGTTGCCGCTCATCGGGAAGATTACGCTTTTAAAATAAGATTGAATCGATCTTAGAGTCGTTGGGACCCGCGCAGCGCGCGGGTCCTTTTTATGTTTCTACGTGTAGTAGAGATTTTGCAATAAATAGATCATATCCGCGAGGCTAGTATTTTTGATATCGAGCTCAACCAATGGGGGAGGATCTATTTGCATTTCCTCAAATAAATTTTGTAGCGGTGCTACAAAATTCATTTAAGAAAAGACACACGGAGAATACAAGATGGCCGCCCACCGAATAAGTGTCCGCGCTGACCGAAAGTGTGGCCGCGTGCACCGGACGAGTGGCCGGATTCGCCGGACAGGTGGTGCCAGAATAGCGAAATATTCAGCTGGTTTGCTGAACCTATAAAATTGCGCTTGTCCTCAATTTTCTCACGACGTTCATAGGCACCGTCTTTAAGTAGTCGTTGCAGACTTTCACTAAATGTTAAATCCAAAAGCTCGATAATGAGAACGATATCCAAGTCGCGCGTCGATCGGAACGTATCGCCAAGACAGTCAAATAGGATGGAACAGGCGGTTCCTCCAATGAAGACATATGGCTCTTGGCAGTGTTGAAAATACCGTGGCGGTCTGGCCGAGGGGTTGAATTTACCCGACATCATGCTTGGAATTTCGATTGCCAACAATAATCGACTTGCATCCCTCTTCTATCGCCTCATGCTCATCGAAGCATACGGAACAGGCGTGCCCAAAATATTTGACAGCTATAAAAAAGAAAAGGTGAAACCACGCATTGAAACGTCTGACAATGCCTTCAAGATCACACTCCCGAACCGCAATGAACCCGGCATAGATACCCAATTGAATCGCTCCGAGAAAGCGATCGTCGAATTACTCCGGCAAGAAGGCCGCATCAAACGCAAAGAAGTTGAAAAACAACTCGGAATATCCCAGAGCATGGCCGGCAGGATCGTCCGGGATATGGTCGATAAAGAAATATTGGACGTCAGAGGGCAAGGCAAAAACACAGAGTACCTGTTAAAAGACTAATGGCATTACTGTCACATAAACATTTGACAAAAAGTCTAAACTGGTCGAACCTATAGGTCATGATTAAAATATTAAAATACATGCGCAGGCGCGATTGGGTCCTCACCTTTATCGCGATCTTTTTTACCATATTGCGCGTCTACTTTGAACTGAAGATTCCTGAATACATGAAACAAGTGACCGAGCTTGTCATGACCGAAGGCGCCACCTTAAACTCCATTCTGACCACAGGGCAGGGGATGCTCTTGGCGGCGTTAGGCAACTTCCTTGTCATGATCGTGGTCGTAGTCTTATCCGCGAGAGTCGGTGCCTGCTTTGCCACAAGGCTACGCATCCTGCAATTTGACCGCGTCTCCTCCTTCTCCATGGAAGAGATCAACCGTTTCTCCACGGCAAGCCTCATCACGCGCTCCACGAACGACGTCACCCAGGTCCAATTCTACCTGGCCATGGTCATCCGCATCATGATCCCGGCACCCATCACCGCCGTGTGGGCCATCACGAAGATCACGGCGCAGGGCACCTTCGAATGGTCCGTCGCCATGACGGTCGCCGTCGTCGTCCTGTTAATCTTCATCACGATCATCTTCAAATTCGCTATGCCGCGATTCAAACGCCTGCAAAGCCTGACCGACAACATCAACCGGATCACCCGCGAACACCTCTTGGGCATCCGAGTCGTCAAAGCCTACAACGCCGAAGGCTACCAAGAAAGCAAATTCGAAGACGCCAACGAAGAGCTCACCCACACCAACCTCACCGCCCACCGCATCATGATGATCCAGGGCCCCGGCATGGGCCTTGTCATGAACGGACTCAGCATCGCCATCTACTGGATCGGCGCCATCCTCATTGACCAGGCCGGAGCCGGCGAAAAAATCGCACTTTTCTCCAGTATGGTCATCTTCATGAACTACGCCATGCAGATCGTCATGAGCTTCATGCGACTCTCCATGCTCTTCGCCATGGCACCCCGAGTCGCCGTATCCGCCAACCGCATCCGCGAGGTCGTGGAAACAGAACCGACCGTCCAAGACGGATCCTTTGATACATCGGATGTGTCGGGAGACTATGCCATCGAATTTAAAAACGTCTCCTTCCGCTACCCCGACGGCGCCGACGACATCCTGCGCGATATCAGCTTTAAAGTCAAAGCCGGCGAAACCATCGCCTTCATCGGGGCCACCGGAAGTGGTAAAAGCACCCTCCTAAACCTCATCCCCCGCTTTTACGACGCCACGGAAGGCGAAGTATTAATCGACGGGATGAACGTCAAAGACTACCACCAAAAGGCACTGCGCCAAAAATTCGGCTACGTGCCCCAAACCGCCTTTCTTTTCTCCGGCACCATCGCCGACAACATCGACTACGGGGACACCGAAGGCATCGTGGGTTCTTTGGCCTCCTTAGATGAAGCCGCGGCCGTCGGCCAGATCAAAAGCTATGTCGACACATTGCCCGAAGGCTATGAGGCCCCGGTCGCCCGCGGAGGTACCAACTTCTCAGGCGGCCAAAAACAGCGCATCTCCATCGCCCGGGCCATCCACCGAAAAGCACCCATCTATCTTTTTGACGACGCATTCTCCGCCTTGGACTACAACACCGACCGGGCGCTCCGTCACGCCTTAAAAGAAAAAATGAAAGGCGCGACAAGCCTCATCGTGGCCCAACGCATCGGGACCATCCGAGACGCCGACCAGATTCTTGTTTTGGACGAGGGACGCGTCGTCGGGATGGGCACCCATGCTGAGCTGATGGAACACTGCCGCGTGTATCAGGAAATCGCGCTGTCGCAGCTATCGATGGAGGAGTTGGTCTCATGAGTAAGAACGAATATAAAGTAGGGGACAACCGCGATATGAACCGACCCTCCCGCATGGGAGGAGGCCGAGGGGGCATCGGACGTCCGCCTGAAAAACCAAAAGACTTCAAAAGAACCTGGAAACAGCTTTTAGCATACAGCCGAAGCGAATGGGTCCCGGTCATCTTAGCCTTTGTAAGCTCCGCCGTAGCGGCGGTACTCTCACTTCTGGGCCCCCGTCGCCTCTCGCGCGTCGTTGACGTCATCGAAGAAGGCATGAACACAAAGATCGACCAAGGAGCCCTCCACTCACTCATCGTCGGGCTCATCGTCATCTACGGCTTGAACGCCCTTTTGAACTACTTTCAAAACTTCCAGATGACCACCGTCTCCCAGACCATCTCCAAGCGCATGCGAAGAGAAGTCGGGGAGAAGATCAACCGCGTCCCCATCGGCTACTTTCACAAAGTATCCTACGGCGACATCCTGAGCCGCGTCACCAACGACGTGGACGGCGTGAGCCAAGCCCTAAACCAAGGCATTGCCTCCATCGGAGCCTCCGTCACCTTGTTCTTCGGCTCCCTGGTCATGATGCTTATCACCAATCTTTGGATGGCCTTGGCCGCGGTGGGTGTCACATTGATCGGATTCTTCCTCATGACCCTCATTATCCGGGCGTCACGGAAATATTTTGTCGCCCAACAGCGCGACTTAGGAGACATGAACGGCCATGTCGAAGAGATCTATGCCGGGCACAACATCGTCCGCGCCTACAGCGGCGAGCGGCAGGCACGCGTCGCCTTTGACTCGATTAATGAACGGCTGAGGCTCAGCGCTTTTAAATCACAGGCCCTGTCCGCCATGATGATGCCCATGATGTTCCTGATCGGGAACCTCGGCTTTGTCGCCGTGGCCGTCACCGGAGGTGTACTCGTATTAAAAGGAGAGATTCCCTTCAGCGTCATCGTCGCCTTCATGATGTACATCCGTTTGTTCTCACATCCCTTACAGGACTTCGCGCAGGTGGCAACCCGCCTGCAGTCGGCCGCGGCCGCAAGCGAACGCGTGTTTGAGTTCTTAAACGAACAGGAAGTCGAGGACGAAAGCCATAAGACAGAACGCCTGGACCAAGTAGAAGGATTAATCGAATTTCGCGATGTCAAATTCCGCTACGAGGGCATGGAAGACGATGTCATCCATGACTTTTCCGCCTGGGCCAAACCGGGCCAAAAAATCGCGATTGTCGGACCCACAGGCGCGGGGAAGACCACCATGGTCAACCTCCTCATGCGCTTTTACGAAATTGAACACGGCACGATCACGATTGACGGCATCGACATCCGCGAATTGAGACGCGAGAACGTGCGCGAGCAGTTCTGTATGGTCCTCCAGGACACCTGGCTCTTTGAAGGGACCATCCGTGAAAACATTGTCTACAGCAAAAAAGATGTCACGGACGAAGAAGTGCGCCGCGCCTGCGAGTCCGTGGGGCTCCACCACTTTATTGAAACACTGCCCCACGGTTACGATACCGTCCTGAGCGATGAGACGAATCTTTCCGCCGGACAAAAACAACAGATCACGATCGCCCGCGCCATGATCGAGAACGCGCCCATGCTGATCCTGGATGAGGCGACAAGCTCCATTGACACGCGCACAGAGCTTATTATCCAAAGGGCGCTCGACCAATTGATGGGAGGGCGGACCTCGTTTATTATCGCGCACCGTCTGTCGACCATTAAAAACGCGGACGTTATTCTTGTCATGCGTGACGGGCGTATTATTGAGCGCGGCAGTCATGACGAACTGATGGCGCTTTCCGGTTTTTACGCCAATATGTACAACAGTCAATTTGAGACGGCGGCTTAAATCGCCGTCCATATTCTGCATAATTGCAAGATTATGCAGAATATGGACGTGATGTTTGCACGAATATCTTAAAGGACAAATCTGAATATTTGTGATACCGGGCGATGTGATTCTCGGTTTTTGTACATATGCCTATACTTATACAACATCCTAACTTATATATGAATAAAATAGACAAGTTTTTGTCGTATAAAAACGCAGTTAGAATTGACAAGAGCCGTCTGTTCATATATCGTTTACGAAACGGAATCGTTTTTAATTATTAGCCAAACCCGGACAGAAGGAGAAGGGGAGCTCAATTAATTCGGCACTTTTGCCGGATCTAGAAGAACAAGAATTGCGATGGGTGACGAACCTGTATGCAGGTCTTATTTTTTTATGATTGACTCTTCTGTCCGCGATATGTGAGGAGGAAACGGAATTATATGTGGCGATACGTGGTGAAGCGTGTGCTTCTGGCCATTGTGACGGTATTCATCGTCATCGCGATCACGTTCTTTGCGATGAATGCGATCCCGGGCGGACCCTTTGACAAGGAAAAAGCTTCTGACCCGGCGACAATCAAGGCATTAGAGAAGCGCTATAACCTAGACAAACCGCTTGGTGAGCAGTTTGCCATCTATCTTTCTCGCATGATGAAAGGCGATCTGGGCATTTCAATGCGAAACGGACGTGAAATCTCAAAGACGATTTCTACAAAGTTTAAAGTGTCGGCCAAGATCGGAGGCTACTCCATCCTCGTCTCCTTCGCGATCGGGATTACGCTCGGGGTGATTGCCGCCCTAAAACGCAATAAATTGACCGATCGGATCATCATATTTTTTACGACCCTACTCCAATCGGTGCCGGGATTTGTCATGGCGACTTTACTGTTGCTCTTATTCGCCCAGGTGCTCGGCTGGTTCCATGTGTACAGTGAAACGAATCCGTCTATTTTCCTGCCTGTGCTGTCGCTGTCGCTTTATCCGGCGGCGTATATTACGCGTTTGACGAAATCCAGCATGCTGGACGTCCTGGCGGATGACTACATCCGTACGGCGCGCGCCAAGGGTGTGAGCCCGGTGAAGATGGTCGTGAAGCACGCGCTTCGAAACGCCGTCATGCCTGTCGTGACCTATTTGGGGCCGATGGTTGCCTACACCCTGACCGGGAGCATGGTCGTTGAGACCGTGTTCGTACAGCCGGGGTTGGGGATGGAGTTCGTTCAAAGCATCCTGAACCGCGACTACACCATGATCATGGGGACCACCATCTTTTTGGCTTCCCTCATGGTGATCATGACGCTCGTCAGCGATCTTCTGTACAAGATGGTTGACCCGAGAATTACCTTTGATTAGGGTGGCGATATGGCTGATATAAATGAGAAAAAACCATTCAAAAAGAATCCGCTGAGCATGCAGATGGATCTGTCCCGATTTACACTGGCGACAGATGACGAAAAACAAAGCGTTGATGTCATGCGTCCGCCGAGCACGTTTTGGCGCGATGGCTTCAAGAACTTCAGAAAAAACAAAATGGCGATGGTAAGCGTTGTCGTGATTGTCTTGATTATTTTGGCGATCATCATCCTGCCAAGCTTTATCCCTTATACCTACAGCGAGACGATCCGCGTCGACGGGCAGCGCGACCGCACGGTCACGAACCTGAAGCCCTACGAGTGGTCGGAAAAAGAGCAAGAATATATTGACAACGGCGGCGTATTATTTCCTCATGTCATGGGCACGGACCAGTTGGGGCGTGACTACTTCATTCGGGTCATCATCGGGACGCGCATCTCGCTCATTGTCGGTTTCTTTGCCAGCATCATCGTGCTTGTCATCGGGCTTATCTACGGGTCGATATCAGGCTTTATCGGGGGCAAGGTTGACCTTGTCATGATGCGGATTGTCGACATCATCTACTCCTTGCCTGATACCCTGATGATCATCTTGCTCTCTTTCGTATTAAAGGAGACCATCGGAAAACAAATACAGGGCACGATCCTGTCAAAGATCGGGACGGGCATGATCAGCATGTTCATTGTCTTTGGCCTGCTCTACTGGGTCAGCATGGCAAGACTCATCCGCGGGCAGATCCTGTCGATCAAGGAAAATGAATTCGTCTTGGCGGCCAACGCCATGGGCGCTTCCACCTCCAGGACGATCCGCAAACATATTTTGCCCAACACCATCAGCGTCATCATCATCTCGACGGCCTTGCAGATCCCCTCGGCGATCTTCACGGAAAGTTTTTTGAGCTTCTTGGGTCTCGGCGTCGCGGTCCCCATGCCAAGTCTTGGCTCCTTAGCCAGTGAGGCCCGACAGGGACTTCAGGCGTACCCTTTCAAACTGCTTTATCCGGCGGTCATCATCTCGTTGATCGTCTTGGCGCTCAACTTAATTGGTGACGGCCTGCGTGACGCGTTTGACCCGAAATTGAGGAAATAGTGATGGCAGAAGTTATTTTACAAGTGAAGGATTTACATACGTCGTTTTTCACCGACGCCGGCGAGGTAAAAGCTGTAAACGGCGTCTCGTTCAACCTTGAGAAGGGGAAAGTACTGGGCATTGTCGGAGAGTCAGGCAGCGGCAAAAGTGTCACGGCCTACTCCATCATGCGCATCCTCTCGTTCCCGGGTGAAGTCACAGGCGGGGAGGTGCTCTTCAAGGGAATCGACCTTTTGAAGATCTCAGATAAGAAGATGCGCGAATACCGAGGAGACAGCATCAGCATCATCTTCCAGGATCCCATGACCTCACTGAACCCCGTGTATACGATCGGAAACCAGATCGACGAGGCCATCCGCCTCCATACCGACCGCAAGGGCGAAGCGATTCGCCAGCGCTCGATTGAGCTATTGCGTTTGGTGGGTATCAACGACCCCGCGCGCCGCGTCAAGCAGTATCCTCACGAATTATCAGGCGGCATGCGCCAGCGCGTCATGATCGCCATGGCCTTGGCCTGTGAACCCGATATCCTGATCGCGGACGAGCCGACCACGGCCCTTGACGTAACGATTCAAGCTCAGATCTTAGAATTAATCGCGGACCTGCAAGCGCAGCTTGGCATGGCCGTCATCATCATCACGCACGACTTGGGCGTCATCGCCGACATGTGCGATGAGATCATCGTCATGTACGCAGGCTCCGTTTGTGAGCGCGGCAACACCGACGATATCTTCTACTCGCCCAAACATGAGTACACAAAAAACTTGCTGCGCTCGATCCCGAAGGCACAAAAATCAAACGAGCGGCTTGTCCCGATCGCGGGCAACCCCATCGATCTTTTAAACCTTCCCGAAGGTTGTGCCTTTGCGCCGCGTTGCCGGGCCGCCATGAAGATTTGCCTCACAGAACACCCTGAAGAGCTTGCGATGAGCGAGACGCAGTCCGCCGCTTGCTGGGTGAATGTTAGAGATCAGATCATGGCAGAAACTGAACAAGGAGGTGATCGGGCATGACTTCAAAGGCGAACGACACAATTGAAAAGGTACATTGCCATATTCCCGATCCGGCCAACATTTTGGAAGTGCAGAACTTAAGTAAGTACTTTGACATTAAAACAGGCTTTTTCAAATCACTGCCCTTGAAGGCAGTGGACGATGTCTCCTTCAATATTAAGTACAAAGAGACATTGGGACTTGTCGGTGAATCAGGTTGCGGCAAAACGACCGTAGGGCGTACCCTCTTGTGGCTGTATCCGCCGACGGCGGGCGATGTGTATTTTGACGGGGGCCAAATCTCCAAAAAGAATGTGAGGGCACTGCGCCGCAATATGCAGATGGTCTTCCAGGATCCTTATTCATCCCTGAACCCGCGCATGACCGTTGAGGACATCATCGGAGAGTCGCTTTCCATCCACCGTATCTTTAAAACAAAAGCGCAACAGCGCGAACGCGTGTACGAATTAATGCGCCTTGTAGGATTGAACAAAGAGCACGCGACGCGTTACGCCCACGAATTCTCAGGCGGCCAGCGCCAAAGAATCGGCATCGCAAGAGCACTTGCCATTAACCCCAAATTCATCGTCTGCGACGAATCGGTGTCCGCGTTGGACGTGTCGATTCAGGCGCAGATATTGAATATGTTTAAAGATCTGCAGGACCAGCTTGACTTAAGCTACCTGTTTATCGCCCACGACATTTTGGTCGTGACCTATATGAGTGACCGGATCGCCGTCATGTATCTTGGCAAAATTGTTGAGATGGCCAAGACGGATGAAATTAATAATAATCCGATTCACCCCTATACAGAGTCTCTTTTTTCCGCCGTCCCGATCCCCGATCCGAAGACGGCAAGAGAGAGCAAACGCATTGTGCTTGAAGGAGATGTTCCGAGCCCGTTGCATGTTCCGAGCGGATGCGCGTTTAGAACGCGTTGCCGTTACGCGACCGAGCAATGTGCTTTGGAGACACCCCCCTTTGAGGATAGAGGCGATGAACATTTTGTCGCCTGTTGGAATCGCTAGGCACTGTGTCCGCAATTTATTTGCGGGACAAGGAGAAAGAAAACATATCGCGCGATCTAAAAAAGATCGTAGCCGCCGAACCGGAACGGCACCCCTTTTTCCGGAAAAGTTTCATTGAAAGATGAAAAGGAGGAAAGAATGAAAAAATTACTGACAATTCTTCTCGTATTCGTCATGATCTTTACGGTCGCGGCCTGTGGTCCGTCCACACCGGCGCCGACGGATCCTGAGAAAACCGAAGGTCCTGTATCATCAGAACCCGGTGGTGAAGAGCCGGGCGGTGAAGAGCCAAGTGATGTGGTTGATCCGCACGACTGGGCGGCCTATGACGCCCTGATCAAAGAGATCAAGTCCACCACAGACCTTGCCGCTCGTGTGGACCTGATGCACAAAGCTGAAGACATGCTGATGGAAACGGGCGCGATCGTCCCGATCTATCACTACAACGACAACTTTATGGCGAAATCAGACCTTAAGGGCTACTATGTTACACCCTACGCCTATAAGTACTTTGAGAAGGCAACCTATGGCGACAAGACCACACTGAACCTGTGTATCGCCAGTGAGCCGCAGTACATTGACCCCGCGTTGAACACCGCGGTCGACGGCGCGGTACTGGCCGTTAACTCGTTCTCCGGTCTTGTGACCTACAACGAGAACATGGAGCTTGTGCCCGACACAGCCGAAAAGATTGACATCTCAGATGACAGCCTGACCTATACCTTCACCATGCGTGACGGCCTGAAATGGTCCAACGGCGATGACTTTGACGCGCACGATTTTGTGTACTCCTTAAAGCGCGCGGCGGACCCCGCAACGGGCGCCGACTATCGCTACATGCTCGACGTCATCAAGGGCTACCCCGAAGATGAGACAGAAGACATCGACAACCTCGCTGTCACTGCCTCAGAAGACGGCAAAACGCTCACCATTGAGCTGAAGTCCGTTACGGCGTACTTCCTTGACCTCTGTGCGTTCCCGACCTACTTCCCTGTTCACCAGGAGTCTGTTGAATCCGCTCCCGGCTACAAAGATGCCGACGGCAACATCGTAGACCCCGCAGCCTGGACGCAGGAAGGCGGCTTTGTGTCAAACGGCGCGTTTGTGAATACGGGCTGGGTCCACAACCAGAGCATGACCTTTGAAAAGAACCCTCTGTTCCACCGTGCGGACAATGTCAAACTCGAAAAACTTCACTTCATGCTGAGTGACGACGACACCACCATCTTTGCGGCCTACAAGGCGGGCGACCTCGACTTCATCGACAACGTTCCGCCCGATGAGATCAAAACACTCTTAGAGACAAAAGATCCTGAGTTCCACGTCGTGGATAACCTGGGAACCTACTTTGTCATCTTTAACGTGAACTCCGACCTCTTCGCCGGTAAAACAGCCGACCAGGCGAACAAGATGAGAAGAGCTTTCATGTATGCGATCGACCGTGAATACATCGTGGACGCTGTGGGACAGACCGGTCAGACATTGGCCAACTCCTTCCTGCCGCCCCTGATGCTCGACGGCACAGGTCATGAGTTCAAGCAGAATTCTGCGACCTACACCTATCCGGACGAGGCATCCGCAGGCTACTTCCCCTACGCGCAAGATCTTGACAGGGCACGTGAACTGCTAGAAGAAGCGGGTTATGAGTTCGGCGACGACGGCAAATTGCTTGCCTCCTCACCGCTGCACATTGAATACCTCTTCAACACGCACGAGGCGCACGCCGCCATCGCGCAGATCATCATCGATGACTTGGCTCAGCTCGGCGTCGAGATGGTCGTCAACCAGATGGACTGGGATACCACCCTGGCAGAGAGAAAAGCGGGCAACTATGACGTGGCCCGTCACGGCTGGATCGCTGACTTCAACGACCCGATCAACATGCTTGAAATGTGGACGACAGACAGCGGCAACAACGACGCTCAGTTCGGAAGATAAGCCCAATGCTTTTTAAGCGTTGAACGGATCTTCTAATCCGTCGAGAAAAGACCTGGATCTCCCTTAAGGGAGGTCCAGGTTTTCCTTTTCGGGGGGCTTGTTTGCTTTTGTATATAATCATGCTACTATCTATTAGGTACGGGGGAAGAGGTATGCCTATTTTGCGCGTCTTTTCTCAAAATCCAAGTAAATTATAAGGAGTGTGGAGATGAGTCTAGTCATCTTAACGATTGTCATGGCATTCGGGACCGCTTTGGCCCTCGGATATGCCACCATCAATTTTTACGCCGTCAAACGTATGGATGAAGGAACGGAACGTATGCAGGAGATCGCAAAAGCGATCCGCATCGGCGCGAATACCTTCATCAACTACGAATACCGTATCGTCGCGATCATCGCGGCGATTATCGCAGTAGTCTTAGGGGTCATGATCACATGGCAGATGGCCGTCGCCTTTGTGATCGGTGCCGTTATGAGTGCCCTTGCGGGTTATATCGGCATGAAGATCGCCACCTATTCAAACGTCCGTGTGACGAATAAGGCGCGCGAAACAAGAAGCCTTTCCGAAACACTGAAAGTCGCCTACCGGGGCGGAACCGTCATGGGCCTTTCAGTCGGCGGATTTGCCCTGTTGGGGATCCTGATTGTCTACCTTGTTTTCGGTCACGCCTTAGGCCAGATGAACGACATCATCGAAGGCATTGAGCATATCAACTGGTGGGGCCTGCCCACCACCTTCACCATTACGCTGTCAGGCTACGCGCTCGGCTGTTCCATCATCGCGATGTTCAACCGCGTCGGCGGCGGTATCTACACCAAGGCCGCGGATATGGGCGCGGACCTTGTCGGCAAAACAGAAGTTGACATCCCGGAAGATGACCCGAGAAACCCCGCCACCATCGCGGACAACGTCGGTGACAACGTCGGTGACGTGGCAGGATTGGGCTCTGACCTTTTAGAATCCTACGTCGGCGCGATTATGTCGGCCGTGATCCTGGCTTGTGAAGTTTTCAGAAGCCACCACATCGATGTCAGCAAGAACATGGTCGCGGCCATGATCAACTTCCCGCTCATCTTTGCGGCGGGCGGCCTGGTCGCCTGTGTGCTGGGCATCATGTCACTGCTCATGAAGAAGAAACTCTCTGAAAATCCACATCACGAACTGAACCTGTCGACCTGGATCTCCGCCGGTCTGACCCTCGTCTTTGGTACCGCGATCGCCTGGGTGTTCTTCTCGAATATCCCCGCGGTGGAATTGAAGAACGCACAGTTTGCCGCCGGCTGGATTTCGCCGCTCTTAGCCGCCAGCATGGGCGTGATCGCCGGTATCGTCGTCGGAATGTTCGCGGAATACTACACAAGCTATTCCTACAAACCGACCATTACGATCGCTGAATCAACACGTGAGGGCGTCGCCCTGACCGTCACCGAAGGCCTGGCCGTCGGGATGAAATCGACGATGTACCCCTGTGTCACCTTAGGACTTGCCATCTTGGGCGCGTACCAATTAGCCGGCATGTACGGCGTCGCCATGGCCGCGACCGGCATGCTCTCCTTTGTCACGGCGACCGTGTCAGTTGACACCTACGGCCCCATCGCGGATAACGCGGGCGGCATCGCTGAGATGAGCTTCTTGGACGACGAAGTCCGTCAGATCACGGATACATTGGACGCTGTGGGCAACACGACCGCCGCGATCGGCAAGGGCTTTGCCATCGGCTCCGCCGCGCTGGCCGCCCTCTCCATGATCTCATCCTACCTGTTCACCTTTACCCCTCCTTCAGAGATGATCATTCTCGACGCCATCCAGCCCCTGACCTTGGTCGGGCTTGTCATCGGCGGCGCCTTGCCCTTCATGTTCTCGGGCATGCTGATTGACTCTGTCACGAAGACAGCGCGTCTTATGGTGGTGGAAGTCCGCCGCCAGTTCCGTGAGATCAAGGGCCTGTTGGAAGGTGAAGTTTTGCCTGACTATGAGACATGCATTGCCATCTCGTCTAAAGGCGCCTTAAAAGAAATGCGCGGATCCGCGCTCTTTGCCGTGCTGTTCCCCGTGATCTCCGGCTTCGTTTTTGGCCCCCTCTTTGTGGCCGGCCTCTTGATCGGCTCAACCCTTTCCGCGATCATGCTCGCGCTCTTCACCGGCAACGCCGGCGGCGCCTGGGACAACGCGAAAAAGTTCATCGAAGTGGGCGGCGTAGAAGGCCTCTCCCGCGAGTCGGAAGAGCATAAGCACGCGATTGTCGGCGACACCGTCGGTGACCCCCTGAAGGACACCGTCGGACCTTCACTTGACATCCTGATCAAGATCATGTCCGTCGTCTCCCTCGTCATGGGTGCCGTGTTCGCACGCTTCAACCTGTTAGATCTTATTAAGTCACTTCTGGCTTAATCGAATCGCTCAGACATTCAAAGGACGGGTTCTCCCCAAGGGGTGGAACCCGTCCTTTTATATGAGACAATAACGCCATGAGTCATGCAGAAAAAAGACTGTTCACCGCCATCGAGATCCCTTATGAATGGCGCCTGGCCATCCGCCGCTTACAAGATACATTGCGGCGCGAGGGCGTACGCGCACGCTTCACCCCTGAAGCGCGCATCCACCTCACCATAAACTTCATCGGGGAGACAAGAGAAGAGGCGCGAATACGAGATGTGTTAGCGGGTTTAGAGCGCCCTGTTGCTCCCTCCTTGTCATTAGGCTCCGTCGGCCTTTTTTCCCGCCGTAAAGGGGGCGACCTCATCGTCTGGGAGATCGACTGTGACCCTTCCTTTTTGGCCTACCAGGAACAAGAAAAAAAAGCACTCGGATCCTTAGACCTCCCTATGGACAACAGGCGCTATCGCCCGCACCTTACGATCGCGCGGGAGGCCTTCGGCGATTATTTGAAAACAGATGCGTTCAATCACAACCAGAATGAAACAAACGCCTTCCGTATCAAGGAAGCCGTGTTGTTCCAATCCCTATTTGAAGCGGGTAAATTGCAGTACCTTCCGCTTCTTCGGTACTTGTTTTCAAAGTAGAAAGGCCAAGCGATGTTTCAGATTAAAAAAGCACTCGTCACAGGCGCAAGCTCAGGGATCGGAAAGGCCATCGCGGATCAGTTATTACGAGAGGGCTGTGAAGTCTTCGCCTTATCAAGGCGAGTGTTAGATGAAAGCGAGTTCCAAAAGGGGGGAACTCTCCACCAAATTGGCTGCGACATCACGGAC
>Ga0172377_10003450_pt1 | contig 16241 bp, 15 predicted proteins | sample Pumphouse3metaG_FD_119749 | JGI IMG/M metagenome (GOLD analysis project Ga0172377, IMG submission 119749) | Leachate microbial communities from a municipal landfill in Southern Ontario, Canada - Pumphouse #3 metaG | ecosystem: Engineered > Solid waste > Landfill > Unclassified | place: Canada...
TATTATGGATTTACTTTGTATATCAAAGTAAACTCATTCTAGGATTAAGAGGTTAATAAATAAATTAGACAACCAATATAAGGATTATAAATTAATTTAGTCAACCGGAAACAGGATAAGACAGTTGTTATCTTATCGTAAAACTGTAAACGCGAATTGATTTCTATATCAGAGACCGAAACATTATCGTATCCATTACATGCCCATTCAACAGCCTCGTGTATCATAGAGAGATCAATTGCTGCTAATGTTCCATCTCTTTTTATTACCTGTATTTGTTCCATATTTATATAAAATATTTTTTATTTCATCTTTTACAAATGTACAACTTCTTTTTATAATATGATATTAAAATCATATTTTTAAATAATATATTTTACTTATTATTATATAAAGTTTCCTGTTTATATATCGTATATAATTGGTATAATATGTTTTATAAATTACATATCTATTAAAAATTTCCTAAAAAATATATTTAGATTAAATATATTATAATATAAATATTATAATATCATGTTTTATAAAACTCTATATACAGATATGAATCTATTGTTTTAATCAAAAATTAAAGAATAAGAGATATTGGTATATAGTCTATTAAATCCATAAAATAAATCTATTCAATATGTCTTACTCTAAAAAAAGAGGATTCTTCATCAATTCAATTAGCAACTTCTTTATTAGCAAACATTAATTCCACACCCCCACATAATAATAAAACAAGATTTCTGTACAATATCCTCAATATATCTATTATTTCCACTGGATAACACAAAAAAATAATTATCCCCAGCAATCACCACAATCGATAATAAACTTTGCTAAGTAAAATCCTTTAAAATCTTCACATCAGTAGAAAAAATATATATTTAAACAATCTGATAATAAATCTACAGTAAAAAAACGAGTCAAACTGCAGCCAATTATGAAAAACTAAAAAGCTCCGGAAAAGAGTATTAAACACTTCCCGGAGCCAACTTTATTAAATAAAATATGCTTTTATTTAGCGATCAATAAATAATAAGACTTTTTGCCTCGCTGAACAAGTAAATATTTACCATCAACAAGATCATTGGTATTAATAACTCGATCATAGTCCATAATCTTTTCTTTATTTATAGAAACACCACCACCTTTAACCAGTTTACGCATTTCTCCCTTTGATGCAAACACTGCTGCATTATCCACAAACAGATCAACAGCCTTAACACCCGCACTCAAGCTATCATAAGAAATCTCAAATTGTGGAACACCTTCAAAAACGGCCAACAATGTTGCCTCATCAAGCCTGCGTAACTGCTCCGATGTCGATTTTCCAAAAAGAATTTCAGAAGCATCAACAGCTGCCTGGTAATCTTCCTCAGAATGTACCATCACCGTAACCTCTTTTGCCAAACGCCTCTGCAAAATACGTAAATGAGGAGCTTTACGATGTTCTTCTATCAAAGCATCAATTTCTTCTTTACCGATAATTGTAAATATCTTAATGTACTTTTCAGCCTCCACGTCACTCACATTCAACCAGAATTGATAAAATTTATAAGGTGAAGTATATCGAGGGTCAAGCCAAACATTGCCAGACTCTGTCTTGCCAAATTTACCACCATCAGGCTTTGTAATCAAAGGACAAGTCAAAGCAAAGGCTTCACCGCCGTTAGTACGACGAATCAATTCGGTACCAGTCGTGATATTACCCCACTGATCAGAACCACCCATCTGCAGTTTACATCCCTTTGTTTCATATAAATGAAGAAAATCATAACCTTGCAACAGCTGATAAGTAAATTCGGTGAAAGAAAGACCATCACGTGCTTCTCCATTTAAACGTTTCTGCACAGACTCCTTAGCCATCATATAATTTACCGTAATATGTTTTCCTATTTCACGGGCAAAATCAAGAAATGTAATATCTTTCATCCAATCATAGTTGTTAACCAATTCTGCACAATTGGACACATTGGAATCAAAGTTAAGAAACTTTGACAGTTGTTTTTTTATTGACTCCTGATTGTGGCGTAAGGTAGCCTCGTCCAATAAATTACGCTCGGCTGACTTGCCAGAAGGATCACCAATCACACCTGTAGCCCCCCCGATAAGAGCCAACGGTTTATGACCAAATCTTTGAAGGTGACGAAGCATCATCACACCGCAAAGGTGACCGATATGCAAAGAATCAGCCGTCGGATCAATTCCTAAATAAGCTGTTACCTTTTCCTTTGCCAATAATTCCTCTGTTCCCGGCATAATATCAAACAACATACCGCGCCATCTCAATTCTTCTACAAAATTCATCGAATGATTTTAAATTTATAAGTTTATTTAGGACAAAAATACGACACTTTATCCGAACGAACAACAGTTAATGAGAAAAAAAAACATTATTAATATTCTGTTGTACAATTCCGATCAATTCTTTAACAGAAATATCTCTTAATTTTGCAGCACGCTGATAAAGACACTCTATCTTCACCTTACTTTCATCCGTCTCCAAAAACAGATTATGAAACGGAACTGCACGAAAAGCTTCTTCATTATATCTTTCTCCAAAAGAAAGATAAAAACCATGCCGCAAATATTGCAGAGCTTGCTCCTTTTTTCCTCTAAAACCATGAATAATCCAAGGATTTTTGGGATTTAATTGTTTTTTGAACAGAATAATTTCACTACCGGAATGCACAGCATGAATAACAAAGGGTAGATGAAGTCTTGCCGAAAGATTCGCCTGCCAGGCAAAAACCTGCCATTGTAATGGAAGAGGAGCCAATGCAAGCTTATCAACACCAGCCTCACCGATAGCAACAACCTGGGGATGACAAGCCAAAATCTCTAAGTTTTCACACAGAGATCGACTATTATCAACCGTTAAATACCACGGATGAATACCCACCGAACAGTAATCGCATGATGACGGAACAAAATTAAAAGGCTGAAAACTGATTATTGCCTCACTTAGCCTAAGAGGCAAAGTATGTGTATGAATATCTAAAATATTTGTCATAATATTTAAGGTACAGGATCATAGCCGGAACCTCCCCATGGATGGCAGCGGAGAATTCTCCTAATAGCCAAGTATAATCCTTTGATGGGTCCGTGCCTTTTTATAGCTTCAACAGCATAGGCTGAACAAGTAGGTGTAAATCGACAAGAAGGTGGAGTAAAAGGTGAAATGCAAAAACGATAGAAATATACAGGAAGCAACAAAATAAAAGAAAGAGCACTAAAAAAGCTTTTTCCAATCATACGCATATATTTGCGCAAGAGGTTCATGATAACTCTTTACTAATACACAATAGTGCTTTTCGGACCTTCTCCGAAATAATTTCAGAAGCAATAAGTTCATTGCTTAAATACATAAAAGCAATAACCATTCCCGAGTTATGCTGCTGTAACGTATCTAAAAGATCTTTTTTATTAAGACGATAAGCCTCACGAATCTGGCGTTTCACTCGATTACGTTTCACCGCTTGTTTGAAATAACGCTTCGATACACTGATAAGAATTGACGTTTCCCCCGACTCTACTGGCATATATACAATCCGAAACGGAAAGATGACGAACGACTGCGATGCACCGTGTTCGAACATCTTTTCGATAACGATTTTCTTATTAAGCCTTTCGGCCTTACTCAACATGTAAGTCAAGATCTTATTTATTATTCTCCTTTATATACATATCAAGGGCCGCTGTCATAGAGGGCGACTTTATGGTTGGAGCCTCTAAATCCAAGCGGAATCCGGCATTGAGTACAGCTTGTGCTGTACTAGAACCAAAAGTCCCTATTTTTATACTACTTTGATCAAAATCCGGAAAATTTTTTTTAAGTGATTCAACCCCTGAAGGACTGAAGAAAAGAAGCATATCATAATCAAAAGGTTGACCATCGGCTATATTAGTACTAACCGTGCGATACATAACTCCTTCTTTATGTTGAAGTTTGTACTTACCAAGGAGATTGCTGATACTATCGCTATGAACATCCGACATAGGAACGAAAAAATTTTCCGTTTTGTGTTTTAGGATCGTAGGAATCAAATCATCTATCTTACCTGTATTACCAAAAAAAACCTTGCGTTTTCTGTATTGCACATATTTTTGAATATAAAGGGCGATAGTCTCTGTAACACAAAAATACTTCATTGTATCAGGTATTTCAACCCGAAGTTGTTTACAAAGTTCAAAAAAATGATCTATTGCATGACGCGAAGTAAAAATAACTGCCGTATAATCGGATATGGATATCTTCTGCTGACGAAATTCTTTCGGTGTTAGACTTTCAATCATTATAAACGGGCGGAAATCTATTTCAATCCCGTATTTCTGAGCAATGTCAAAATAGGGCGATTTTTCGGAAGCAGGTTTTGGCTGCGATACAAGTATTTTCTTGATTTTCAATGTCTTAAAATTTTATTTGCAAGATATTGTTAACAATTACCAATCCCTTATATAACAAAAATAAAGGAATGATTTCAAGGGCACAAAAGTACAAAATAATTAAGAATAAATCATGAAATTGATGCAAAAAAAGCATAATGCCTTTATAAAAGAGAGAAAATTTGACTAAAAAGACTAAAAAGAGAACGATTGTAACTAAAATTGAAACATCAAGCCTACAGTAAACATCACATATAAGCAAAGGCAAAAAGAGAAATCCAATATAATTGATAAGCGCTGAATAATTTTCTCTCCAGATAATCTCAACATTGCTATCAAAAAATATTCTGCCCAGAAAAGCATAAACCATACGCTTTACGATAAAATAGACAACAAAAAATCCCACATATATTCCGAGAAGCAAAGGATGAGATATCTTATCAATAAAAGCCGGCCTGGTTCCGTAGAGAAAAAGATAATATATAAGCCCAAACATAATACAAGTATGCAAGGTAAGCAGCAAATTAAAACGGATATCAATAAAGGTTAGCGATACATTAAAACTATCTTTAGCACGACGAAAAAAAATGCTAGAGAGTTGTTCCTTTATAAAATTCCTACCTCTACACAAAGCTGCAGACACTAATAGAAAACAGCAAAGAAGAATTAAAGCTATAAAATCATCCGCATCAGGAGAATAGGGGACAGAAGTTCCGACAAAGCCTTCATCCATAACCTTTTGAGTAGTACAAACCGACCTTAAAACCCTCATGCTATCCATATCGCTCTTGACAGATGCAGCTACTTGCATGGAATCGGACTTCATAAAAAGTTGAAAAGAATCGACAACAGCAGTAGAATCAGGAGAATTATGATGATTATAAGCAGACGAAATATGATGTGTAATAGGAACTTTCATCATCGCCTCTCTATATCTAAACACTCCTCCGCACACTCGAAATGTGAAATATTAAAAAGATAATCCATGGCTTCTGAGGGACTACAAACTACTTGAAACAAAGTCGGATACGAATTCATAAAATTTCCCTGCTCAGCTTTATGAAACATCTCTAGAAGAGGATCGAAATAACCGTTGATATTAAGAATAACAACCGGATGAGAATATAATCCCAATTGTTTCCAAGTGATAATCTCAAGCAATTCCTCTAAAGTACCACAACCACCAGGTAAAGCTATTGTCGCATCACTCATATCTGCTATTTTCTGCTTGCGCTCATGCATAGAACCGACTTCTATCAATTCAGATAATCCAATATGCTGCCAACCCTGTTCTACCATAAAATGAGGAATAACACCAATCACATATCCGCCCTTAACAAGTACCGAATCGGATAATGCTCCCATCAAGCCTACACTTCCCGCCCCGTTGACTACACGGATATGGCGATCTGCGAGCATCTCACCGAGCACCTTAGCCGCTTGAAAATAAATAGAATTTATCTTATCACTCGATGCGCAATATACAGAGATAGTACGAATAGAATTCATTAATACTTCATTGAGTTATTGATTACACCTGCAAAAATACAAAAAATATAAGTACGCACTGCATTGCAAACAAAAAATAAACTTCAGATACTATTTATTAAAATAGAAGTAAAAAACTTTTGTAAGTTAAGTCACTTCTGTTTTACTCCAAACATCCAACGATTAAGCCAACGATTAACATAAATATTAACAACTGCACTACCGGCACCGATTACTGCACCAGCCATAACATCAGAAGGATAATGCACTCCCTTATTCATCCTTGAAAAGCCTACAGAACAAGCCCAAAAGGTAGACGGTGCAATAACATACCACTTCGGATAACAAATGCTAAGAGATGTTGCCAAAGAAAAAGCTGCGGCTGTGTGTGCTGAAGGGAATGACGAACTTGACTCGTAAGCAGATGCATGCACCCGACCTGGATATCGCTCATAGGGCCTTTCGCGATTAACCAAAGATTTCAATCCGGTATTAATAATTATAGCACCCGCTACACTAGAACCGATATAAATAGCATCAGATAATCTTTTATTATCCCTATCTATAAATGCATATGCCATCAAGCAAACAGGTACACCCAAAGATACATAAGCGGTAGAATTTGACAGAGCCGTACTATAATTCCTAACAAAATTCCCATTCCAACTATTAACGCGGTGCAATGTATTAATATCCCAATTCTGAGCTTGCAACCCAATAAGATCAAGGAATAAAAAAAGACAAAACAATCTGATTTTTTTCATATTCTTTACTTATAATCAAGCCATTGATTCACGCTGTAAAGTTATGCTAAAATATGAAAATTAAGACAAAAATGACCATTTAATGAAAACTATATGGGCAAATAGTCATTAATTAAGGAAATATTTCTTTAATCATTTGGCTAATCTATGAAATAGACTTATTTTTGCGAAATAAAAAAGAACAAAATTTGCAATTTAAGCATTTATATATAATTTAAAATCAATCTTTATGTGGTTAATTAATTCATCTGTAGGAAGGAAAGTGGTGATGAGCGTTACCGGCACCGCCTTAATCCTTTTTGTAACATTTCACATGGCGATGAATCTGGTTGCAATCTTCTCGGCCGATGGTTACAACGAAATCTGTGAATTTTTGGGGGCAAATTGGTATGCACTTATTGCTACCGTAGGATTAGCAGCCTTGTTTATCATTCACATCATCTACGCCTTTTGGCTAACTATTCAGAATCGAACAGCTCGCGGTAAAGAACATTATGCAGTGACAGAAAAGCCAGAGACGGTCGAATGGGCTTCACAAAACATGCTGGTTTTAGGTCTTATTATACTTTTGGGCATTTGCCTGCATTTGATCAATTTCTGGTCAAACATGCAATTGCCCGAGCTGATGTCTAAAATGGGATATGCTACAGCAGACACCACATTCGCTGCAGATGGCATTCATTACATCAGGGCAACCTTTTCCAATGTAGTTTACGTTATTTTATATCTTGTTTGGCTGAGCGCAATTTGGTTCCACATGACACACGGATTTTGGAGTGCTATGCAAACTCTCGGATTTAATAACAAAATTTGGTTCACCCGTTGGAAAACTATTTCCAACATTTACGCCTCTATTGTTTGTCTATGTTTCGCTTTGGTCATTGTCACTTTCTATATCCAGTCTTTCTGAATTAAATGACAATTCCTTGTCGAACAGATTAATTATTAATGTAATATAATAGAAATATAGCTTTATGACTAAAATAGATTCAAAAATTCCTGAAGGCCCAATAGCTGAAAAATGGACTAACTATAAAGCTCATCAGAGATTGGTAAACCCTTCCAATAAACGTCGTTTGGACATTATTGTCGTAGGTACCGGACTAGCTGGCGCTTCTGCCGCTGCATCCTTAGGTGAAATGGGATTCAGAGTATTAAACTTCTGCATTCAAGATTCTCCACGTCGTGCACATTCTATTGCTGCACAAGGAGGTATCAATGCAGCTAAAAATTACCAAAATGATGGAGATTCCGTATATCGCCTTTTTTATGATACAGTAAAAGGCGGCGATTATCGTTCACGTGAAGCTAACGTATATCGTCTGGCCGAAGTCTCCAACAATATTATCGACCAATGCGTAGCACAAGGTGTTCCTTTTGCGCGTGAATACGGTGGCTTACTAGACAACCGTTCTTTTGGTGGTGCTCAGGTTTCGCGTACTTTTTACGCTCGCGGTCAAACCGGGCAACAGCTACTCTTGGGTGCTTATTCCGCTTTGAGCCGTCAGGTTCATGCCGGTAGCGTCAAATTATATACCCGCTACGAAATGGAGGATATTGTAATGATTGACAATCGTGCCAGAGGTATTATTGCAAAAGATCTAGTAACAGGAAAACTGGAAAGATTCTCCGCTCACGCAGTAGTTATTGCAACAGGCGGATATGGAAACACGTACTTCCTGTCAACTAATGCAATGGCTTGCAATTGCTCAGCAGCAATGGCTTGCTATCGTAAAGGTGCTTATTTTGCCAATCCCGCTTACGTTCAAATTCATCCCACCTGTATTCCGGTACACGGTGACAAGCAATCAAAGCTGACTTTAATGTCCGAATCTCTTCGTAACGACGGGCGCATCTGGGTTCCAAAAAAACTAGAGGATGCTAAAAAAATCCAAGAAGGTAAATTAAAAGGCAAAGACATTCCGTAAGAAGATCGCGATTACTATCTGGAAAGACGTTATCCGGCATTCGGTAATCTGGGTCCGCGTGATGTTGCATCTCGCGCAGCCAAAGAACGGTGCGACAAAGGTTACGGTGTAAATAATACCGGTCTCGCCGTTTTTCTTGACTTCAACGAAGCCATCGGCCGTCTGGGTAAAGATATTGTATCTCAACGCTATGGAAATTTGTTCGATATGTATCTGGAAATCACAGATGAAAATCCTTATGAGAACCCGATGATGATCTATCCGGCTATTCACTATACAATGGGTGGCATCTGGGTTGATTACGAACTCCAAACCTCTGTCAAAGGTTTATTTGCTATTGGCGAATGTAACTTCTCCGATCACGGTGCCAATCGTTTGGGCGCATCAGCATTAATGCAAGGTTTGGCCGACGGTTATTTCGTATTACCGTATACGATTCAAAATTATCTAGCTGATCAAATTACGGTTCCGCGTTTCTCAACCAATCTACCTGAATTTGAAGAAACGGAAAAAGCGGTCAAGACAAAAATGGATCATCTAATGAGCATTCAAGGTAACAAATCCGTTGATTCCATTCACAAAGAACTTGGTAAAGTAATGTGGGAATGTATGGGTATGGGACGTACAGCAGAAGGTTTAAAAACAGGTCTTGCCAGATTAAAAGAAATCCGCAAGGAATTCGAAACGGATTTATATATTCCGGGAACTGAAGAAGGTATGAACGTCGAACTAGACAAGGCCAACCGCTTGAGAGATTTTATTACCATGGGCGAACTGATCGGCTATGATGCATTAAATCGTAACGAAAGCTGCGGTGGACACTTCCGTGAAGAATACCAGACTGAAGAAGGCGAAGCTAAACGTGATGATAAAGATTACTTTTATGTATCTTGCTGGGAATACCAAGATAACGACGAAAAAGAACCGGTTTTACTCAAAGAACCGCTTGAATATGAAGCTATCAAGGTACAAACACGTAACTACAAAAGCTAACCTATGAAATTGAACATTAAAAAGAATTAGAAAACAATGGATAAAAACATAAGTTTTACACTCAAGGTATGGCGCCAAAAAGGTCCAAAAGCTAAAGGTACTTTTGAAACATACCCAATGAAAGATATCCCTACCGATACTTCATTCCTCGAGATGATGGATATCTTAAATGAACAATTGATCAGCGAAAAGAAAGAACCTGTGGTATTTGACCATGATTGCCGCGAAGGAATTTGTGGTATGTGCTCACTTTACATTAACGGCTATCCACACGGACCGGCAACAGGTGCTACAACCTGCCAATTATATATGCGTAGATTTCAAGACGGTGATACAATTACCGTTGAACCTTGGCGTTCAGCTGCATTTCCCATCATTAAAGATTTAATGGTAGATCGTAATGCTTTTGATAAGATAATGCAAGCTGGGGGATACATCAGTGTTCGTACCGGTTCAGCCCAAGACGCTAATGCAATTCCTATTTCGAAAGAAGTTTCAGACAAAGCTATGGATGCTGCAGCTTGCATAGGTTGTGGTGCTTGCGTAGCCGCTTGTAAAAACGGATCGGCCATGTTGTTTGTTTCAGCCAAAGTGAGTCAATTGAATCTTTTACCTCAAGGCAAACCCGAAGCTCTGCGCAGAGCAAAAGCGATGCTTTCGAAAATGGATGAATTAGGTTTCGGTAACTGTACAAATACTCGTGCATGCGAAGCTGAATGTCCTAAAAACATTTCAATTAGCAATATTGCACGTTTAAACCGCAACTTTATTGTGGCCAAACTGAAAGACTAAGCAAAAAATAAGATTAAAATATGGATAGGGGGAGAAAACTAAATTCTCCTCCTATTTTTATTGAAGTAACTGATATATTCCTCCGACGAGTACACGAAGCACACCTTTCATCTCAAGATTGAACAAAAGAGCATTCATCTTGTTGATCGGCATTTCTGTTAATACAGTCAATGAATTGATTTGCAAATCACCTTTCTCTTGAAGAACCTTCACAACCTTACATTCATCTTCAGACAAATCAAGAAAAAGATTACGTTGTACATTTGACGTTTTATTTATCATTACATCCCAACATAGAGCCTTAACCAAACCTTCGGCAGACAAAAGTAATGCTGCCTTATTATCACGGATCAGCTGGTTACTACCCAAAGAATAAGCATCATTAATACGACCGGGAAAAGCAAAGCAATCACGATGATAACTTTCAGCGATGTCAGCCGTAATCAAAGCTCCACCTTTCTTTGCGGACTCTACAACAATTGTAGCATCACACATGCCTGCAACGATTCGATTTCGACTTACAAAATTATGAGCATCAGGATTAGTTCCTGAAACGTATTCAGTCAGTAAACCGCCATTCTTCAGCATATCTACTGCGGTCTTACGGTGCACATAAGGATAAATACGATCAAGTCCATGAGCCAGCACTGCAACCGTAGATAAATCATTAGCCAGAGATTCACGATGAGCATGTATATCGATTCCATAGGCAAGACCACTGACTACCAGTACATCCGGACACAATTGCTTTAAATCACGCAGGAAAGTAGCACATATTTGCGAACCATAATCAGTCGCTTTACGCGTGCCTACTATATTGATAACATGTAAAGCATTCAGATTTACGTTTCCCTTCAAAAAAAGAACAACAGGACCATCACAACATTCACGCAATCGGGAAGGATAATCGTCATCCGCAAGAGTAAGACAACGGATATGGTTCTTTTTTACAAATTCTATTTCCAACTTGGCGTGTTCAAAAGCTTGTGGACAATCTAAAGCTTCTACAAGACGCTGATTCACTTCAGGTAATCTCTCCGGCAATTGTTTTCTAAAGCGAAAAACATCTGCGGCATTTCCCATACCGTCAACCAGCTTCTTAGCCCAAATATGACCAATACCCGGGATAAACATCAAAGCTATACTTGCTATTTGCTCTTCAATCGTACTACTCATCAGCCGTCAGGTAAGGTGCAAAAACTTGATTTAGAGAATCACAATCACCAAGATGACCATTGATAAGACATACCAGCTCTGTCGTTGAATTGAAAGAAAGCTTATTATCCTTTTTCCTATAAAGAGCATGATGAAAGATGTATTTTATCCCTTCTTTTTCTAAGTAAAGCTTTGAGATAAATTCATCATCACTCCTAAGTGGTGCTTTAAAAACCAAATTCATACGTGCAACCACGGGATCGATTCCCTGCTGATGAAGAGCAGCAAAACTGATACCTAAAGAAGTCAAGAACTCATGCCGTGTATGTTCAGTATAGTGTAAATAATTAGCATTATTCACAATACCCTGTAAATCACACTCATAATCGCGAACCTTTAAGGTTATCTCAAAAATATAGTTTTTCATCATTCGATAATATACCAAAATATTATTTATTCCAATCCCTTAAACTTCCTTAAGTCTTTTGTTGATACTAATTTATACAACTTATCATTGGGACGAATTTTATCAAGTTTCATAGAGAAGTGTTCACCTTTTTTTACCGTACTAACCGATTTCAAATCAACACGGGCTTCTTCTAACGTGACAAATAAAGCACCGGTTGTATTACCCGTCACCAATAATTTATCACCAACATTAAGTTCTGCAGCTTCAACCAGAAATTCACCAATACCGATATTTGAAAAATATTTAATGCCTTTACCTACATATATTTTACGTTCCGTAGCCTCAGAACCATAATTCTTACTCCACTCACCAAGGTGTTGACCCAAATAATAACCATTCCAGAAACCACGGTTAAAAACGGTCTTAAGTCGTTCGTCCCAAACTTTGATCTTTTCATCCGTATAAGTACCATCCAAACAAGATCGAACAGCTTCTTTGTAACATTCAACCACTGTACGTACATACTCAGGACCACGAGCACGTCCTTCTATTTTAAATACACGTACTCCTGCATCCATCATTTTATTTAGAAAATGAATTGTCTTTAAATCTTTGGGTGACATAATGTACTCATTGTCAACATCCAGCTCAACATCCGATTCTTTATCTTTCACCGTATAGGCACGCCTGCAAACCTGCATACATTCACCTCGATTGGCAGAATGATTCAATTCATTCAGAGAAAGATAACACTTTCCGGAAACCGCCATGCATAAAGCCCCGTGACAAAACATTTCAATACGAATAGGTTCACCGGAAGGGCCACATATATGCTCTTCAACAATCTGACGATGAATCTCACTCACTTGCTCAAGATTTAATTCCCGAGCCAAAACCACAACATCTGCAAACTGTGCATAAAATTTAAGTGCCTCCGCATTAGAAATATTCATCTGGGTAGATAAATGTACCTCTTGTCCTATTTTATTAGCATAATCAAGTACCGCCACATCCGAAGCTATCACTGCAGAAATACCGGCATTCTTAGCCGCATCAATAATATCAAGCATAAGCGGCATATCTTTATCATAAATAATCGTATTAACTGTAAGATAACTTTTCATCCGGTGCTCATTACATTGATGAGCAATATCACGCAAATCATCAATGGTAAAGGTGTTCGATGAACGCGCACGCATATTCAGCTTCTCAATTCCAAAATAGATAGAATCTGCGCCGGCTTGAATAGCTGCCGCCAGTGATTCACGAGAACCAACCGGAGCCATGATTTCAAAATCTTTTATATTCATCATCTTCTTTCGTGTGTTGAAAGCTACAAAGGTAGACTTTTTTCTGTATTTTTGTACCAAAATAACTCAAATAGTTGATAAGACATGCAAATAGGCCAAATAGATTTCGGTGAGCAACCCGTTTTCCTTGCTCCCATGGAGGACGTAACAGATCCTGCTTTTCGTTTAATGTGCAAAAGATTCGGAGCCGATATGGTATACACAGAATTCATATCGAGCGATGCGCTGATACGCTCTATTGATAAAACCATCCAAAAACTAATCATTAGCAACGAAGAGCGTCCCGTCGCCATTCAAATTTACGGAAAAGATACCGAGGCCATGGTTGAAGCTGCAAAAATTGCCGAACAGGCTAGCCCTGATATATTGGATATCAACTTCGGATGTCCCGTAAAAAAAGTAGCAAAAAAAGGTGCCGGTGCCGGCCTATTACAAAATATCCCCAAAATGCTTGAGATCACGAGTGCTATTGTTAATGCAGTAAAAATACCTGTTACTGCAAAAACACGTCTCGGATGGGATGACGATCATAAAATTATTGTTGAACTAGCCGAACAACTACAAGATTGCGGTATTTCCGCCTTAACAATTCATGGCAGAACACGTGCACAAATGTATACAGGAGAAGCTGACTGGACACTTATCGGTGAAGTAAAAAAGAATCCTCGCATGCATATACCTATTATAGGTAATGGAGATATCACTACCCCAAAAATTGCCAAAGAATGTTTTGACAAATATGGCGTGGATGCCATCATGATAGGTCGCGCCAGTTTCGGACGTCCATGGATATTTAAAGAAGTAAAGCATTATCTTAAAACAGGAGAAGAACTGCCTCCTTTCACTTTTGAATGGAAAATGAATGTACTACACCAAGAAGTCATTGATAGTGTAAATTTGCTTGACGAACGCCGCGGCATTCTTCATGTACGCCGGCATCTTGCCGCAAGCCCTCTTTTTAAGGGTATCCCGAATTTCCGTGACACAAGAATTGCGATGCTGAGGGCTGAAACAAAAAAAGAACTTTTCGAAATATTCGATAAAATACAAGAATCAGACATTGTCAACAACGAATTAAAAGAATCAAGATAAACGTTTACCTTAAAAAACGCTTATACAACAAAGACGCTACGTAATACATCAAAAAAGCAGAAAAGAAACCAACGATAGCATCAATAGCATAATGTGCTTGTATATAAACCGTTGCTGCGCATAATAACACATAAATAGGAGCAAGACAGAAAAAGAAATTCTTATTTGCCCGCCAAGCTATAATCATCAATATCGTCGAAATACCAACATGAGAGCTGGGAAACGCTGCCGTAGGACGTTCACCTACTTGCTGCGAAGCATCAACAAGACTATAAAAAAATCCTTGTTGATAACCGGGACCTGACGATAATTGGGGATGAAGATTAAAATAATGACCGATAGCAACAAAATTCCCGTGTATCGCATTATCAAATCCGATAGCAGGAAAATAAAATTGCGGACCGGCTACAGGAACAAATATATATATTAAATAATAAAGGAAAAAGGCACAAGTGATAATAAAAGCAGCTTTTTCAAACCAGCCGTATCGACGAATGAAGATGAATATCATCACTGAAGCAATCATCGGGTAATAAAAGAAATAACCCATATTGAAAGCCTCACTAACTAACAGCCGAGGATAAGCATTGCTAAACCAAATAGATGGTTGCCCATTAAAAACAAATTGTTCGATTGAAGCAAAAATATGATCCAGATTTTCGAAATGGCGATTAAATTCAAAGGTATCGGGGTACCAATAGGATAATAGTCCCATCTGAACTACAATACGAAGCAATGCCGTAAACCTGCAAGGATAAAGACGGAAAACATACATGAGTAAAAAAGTAGCCACGACAATATAAGCACGACCCACCAACATCTCACCGGGATGCTGTAATTCTCGGAACATACAAAAAATAATAATTGTTGTAAGCGCTGTATAAATCAGCGTCACTTTCTCAACGGCATATAATCCTTGAGGTCGTTCTGTTTTTTTTAAAATGTTTATCCACATAAATTCAAAGCCTGTTTCTTTATAGCCATCCTTCTTTTAAATACCAAGCAATGGTTTCATGTACACCCTTTCCCAACTGATACTTCGGCAAATATCCCAACTCTTTTTTTGCTGAAGAGATATCACAACGCCAATTTCTCTGTTTCATAATCTTGTATTTATCAGCATTTAATGTACTACTTTTTTTAGAACATTTAGCAATAAATTCAGCCGACAAAGATACTATTTTTAAGATAAATAAAGGACATTTCAAATGAATAACAAATGGATTACCTAATTCTTTTTGTATCAAGTTTGAAAAAGCACGACTTTGATATACTTCCCCGTCCGTCAAAAAATACATTTTGCCACTAACTTGTTTATCAATAGCAAGAAAAATAGCATTCACAAGGTCTTTCACATAAATAAAAGTCAAATCCTGCTGTTTGTAACCTACCGCAAAATCAATATGGCTACGTATGGACTTTGCCATCAAATAATAATCTTTTTCCCTCGGTCCATAAACACCCGTGGGACGAAAAATTACATAATTCAACCCTGATTCGTTACAAATATATTGTTCTGACTTCCACTTACTAACACCATATGCCGTATTAGGTTGAGGAACATCATTATCATCAATAGGTAAATAATCACTTTCATGAAGCGGACCGCAAACGCTGAGTGAACTCATATATATGAACTGTTTCGGAACCATATCAAGTGCCTTCAGTGTTTCAATAAAGCAACGTGTCTGGAGGTAATTCACCCGCTCAAAATCTTTTTTATCAATACATTTGGTTACTCCGGCCAAATGAACCACATAATCAAACTTGCCTTCAATATCTTTATGCGCCTGTAATTGAGCTTTTAAACGGTCGGGGTGAGAAAAATCAAGTTCCTGAAAATGGATTAACGGATTACATAGATACTTCTTGCTACTGGAAGAACGAACGCCCGCCCAAGTTTGAAAAGAACGGTTCAACGCTTCTTCAACAATAA
>Ga0172377_10003451_pt1 | contig 16234 bp, 37 predicted proteins | sample Pumphouse3metaG_FD_119749 | JGI IMG/M metagenome (GOLD analysis project Ga0172377, IMG submission 119749) | Leachate microbial communities from a municipal landfill in Southern Ontario, Canada - Pumphouse #3 metaG | ecosystem: Engineered > Solid waste > Landfill > Unclassified | place: Canada...
CGAACTTGTACCAATACACAGTTCACGTTTTAACATACCGACATACACCCAAACGCGATAATTTCTTTGGAGTAGGGCGTAGATTGTATCATAATCCATTTCATCAGTGAGTGTTACTTTACACATTCCTACCATTTTATCACCGCCTGTATTAATATGGTGCAAATACATGTCCGTTATCGCTTATCCAATACCCTTCGTGTTCGAGGTCGTCAGCATATCGGTCCCAATCAATATAAGGTTCAATCCATTTCGGTATGTCGGAACCGTCTACTGATTGTTGTGCAAAATCTGCAAGTGATATGTATTCGCCAATATATGAGTTGTCGAACGTCTCTATAATTTCATCGACGTCGAAATATCCTATATCATCTATCATATCTAAGACAGCCTGTGCGTCGTAATATCTTTCGTTTTCGAGCCATTCTTTTAAAACCCACAAACCTTCGTCGATATGGTTCTCCGAATACATACAGTCCAACAACCCTTCGGCGTCTTGATACATAATCTCGAATGCGTCCGGGCGCTCGTCAGAATGTATTTGTTTGCAGTGTTCAATGAATGATTCTTTGTCGTCGAAGTCAAACAATCTAACCCATTCACCTGATATATTTCCTAAAGTATATTTCTTATAAGTTCCGACATATACTTCAGCGTTCTCAAAATCATCAGCAAATACTGTCATATTATCACTCATCCTTTCTTATAAAATTTTCAACATATTCATAAAGTTTATCATGATATAATTTGAAATATGCGTCGGTCAATTCGTCATCAACTGATTCTAATATGTCTGATCCAACCGTTTCTTCGAGTTCATAGAAGTCGTCTCTATGAACAACGACGCCATACTCATCACTGTATACTAGCGTGTCTGTCGGAATTCCGTATTTTTCAAATATGGTATCATAATCGACATTATCATATGCGAAATCGTATGCATCGTGTTCAAGTTCACATATGACATCGTCATATTCCGGATGGTTATAGAAATCAAACCAGTCATAGATTTCTTTTTGAATTCTTATATGTCTATTTGTCATGTTATCACCTTACAATTTATTTAATTTTCACTTAAATAATTCCTTTGGTATAATACTGATAGGTTGTTTGTTGCTAAGTTTTAACCATGCGATAATTCTTTCTTGATTATGTAAAAACTTATCCTGTTTCTCCATAATCATGTCTTGATTCCGTAAAAACTCATCTTGTTTCTCAAGAGATTGTTTTTGTTGTTCGATTAATACTTTTAAAAGTTCTAATTCAGGTTTATCATTTATATTTTCCATAATATCACCTACTTTATATCATATAAGGAATACATTACATATTCCGAAGTCCATGCGGGGAATTGCACCCCTGTTGTCAATTTACTCTTTACCCCTCTCTTTCAGACATGGACATTGTGACGTAGATAACTGAGAGTTCAGTTATCTTATTTTTGTAATGTGTATTTCATCATTATTAAAGCAAACTTGCCATTTTTCATATTCTAAATTCTCATTGATATAGATTTTTAAGAATATGATTATGTCATTTTTATCTAACCACACGCGGTTCGTGAGAATATATTCATCAACTAAGAGTGTGGTGAGTTTTTCAACATGCATGTATTGTGTTTCTTCGTTCCATTCCTCATATCCAGGAACATTCACATATTCACGGATAAGTATTCCCGATTCCGCAAATTTCCATGCTTGTTTCATGGAATGTGCTGCTTCTTCAAGACATTTTAAAACCTCCCGACGAACTGATTCAGTTATTCCGTCAGATTCACGCATACATTCTAACAAGTCTTCTATTTCAAGACGTGCATGTCTAAATCGTTTCATTGTTTTAGTTTTCATTATCATAACCTCTTATACATTACAAGAACAAGTGTTCTTATACATTACAAGAACAAGAAGGTATCCATCACCATATATTTCTTTGATGTTTCTATGATATCGTCTGATTCGAGTTCGTCACACTCTTTACAAAGATAAAAAATTTCTTCTTCCGTATCATCTTCGTAACTCCGCGAATATGAAAATGTATCTACTATTGATACCTCTTTACCGCATGACTTACATATGACTATGTCTTTATCTACCATGTTATACACCTTCAAGTTTTATAAATAAAACATAATGGATGAGTTTGTCATCCCTTTGCATATTCTACGAGCCATGTATCAAGTTCAGATATATCACCTATCAACACTGATACAGGTATTTTAACATTTATATTATCCAAGAGACGTGTATAGTCATCGTTCCTAATAATGATATTAATATTTGTTTCGTCTTTAGACATATAAATATCATCAAGATTTACCGACACATAACACATGTTATAATCCTCCCATCCCCGACGGGAGGCGAACTCTTTATCACACATCAAATGCCATTTCACATACTCTATGCGAGATTGGAATGTTTGAATGTATTCAAGTAACTCATAATCAAGTTTATATTTTGTCATTTTATCACTCCATATGAATAATTCTTTTGTATCTCGTATCTAACCATAGTTCGAATGTATTTATATTATATTCTGTTATCGAGGGGTCACGGTTATACTTCATTAAGACGTGGTCGAAAAAGGTAGACATATAATCCATCAAACTCCCGTTATCATTATCATATAATAAATTTTCAAATTTATACAACATCAATCCATAATATTCAATATATTTTTTATCCATTGTATCACTCCAATCCAAATTTTTCATTTAACCATATCCATACATCATCCGGAATTTCTCTCGTGAGCCATGACGAACCATACCTATATCCGTTGTCCTCATACAAACCTACGGATTTAAGATATTCACATTCTTTGTCGTATGCATATCCTGTAAGGTTGATGGATTCTCTGAATTCTTTAACATGTTTCATTTGTTCAGGCGTTCCGGGAGTAAGGTCGTTGAGATGGTGTTCATCCCAGATATCCAATAATTTAATAATGTCTTCTTGTTTGTATTCTGATGCAATCTTGAATTCACCTGCGGTTATCCATTCACGGATTGTATCTTGCATTTGTCCGCCATGATTTCGCGATGAACCGGATACGGCTAAAATGTCTGCACCATTACTCTTACGTCTGTGCTCAATCTCCACGTAACATCTTTCGTTTTCTACGGTATACTTTCCGATATATATTTCAACACTGTCTATTAATGTATCATTTAAACTCATAATATTACCTCATCTGCATAATTCTTCGTTAAAAACATCAATCTGACAATACATAATAATCCTCCCTATACAACAATTTATCTTAATTTAGTAATATCGAAAGCGGGCCATTCCAATTCTTCTTCATACCATTTTCCATTCTTGATGAATGTTATGCTAGGCATGAGATCTTCAAACTGACTCCAATAAATCTTAATTAAATGTTCAGGATGTTCTTCGGAATACATGATAAACACACCCGTAAACTCGTAACAATCTGAAACATTGTTTGCATACTCTTCGCGAATATCGTTATCAATGTATTTGTTGATTTCTTCAATCTCTTCATCACTAAATACTTTTGTGATTGGTGTGTATGCTCCTGATTTATTAATAACCACGATCTCACAATTCATACCACTCATATTCATTTCTCCTTATAATTAATTTTAATAAAGTATATAAACCTAACATTTGACACGTTAGTGCGTGTTATTTAAAATCTGTCATCACTTTCATACATTTCTAAAAATCGGCGATACATGACCGGATATTTTTTATAAAAAGTATCGGACTGAATCAAGTCAATGTGATTTTGATTGTTTTCTTCTCTTAACTTTTTGATTTCGTCTTCAATCTCCTGTTTTCTTTTTTGGTATATTGAAAAATTCTCATAAAATGATTTTGTTAAATTCTTTTCGTTATATCCGAGTCTCTTAAACTCTTCCCGATACTGTTTATAGGGTTTCATTTTCTCACTCCATAAATGTTATTTAAAATCTGTCATCTCTTTAAGTTTCTTAACAAAATTATCTCTCATCGCTTTAAATTTCTTAACACAATTCGGACAATGACATTCGTCACCACCGTAAACGGATTTGTTTTCTTCGGGGAAGAAAAACCTACCCTCTTTAACCAAGAAGTGCTTTTCTGTATCCGATAATGTTCCGTCAAGATTATCAGACATTTCAATAATTCTTTCGTTTCCGCATTCGTCACACGTTACGATTATATTATGTTCAAGTGTTGTAGCCATTTTAATTATCTCCTTTGTCTTTTATTCATACTAGGTTCTCTAACTCTTCTTTCCATTAACTTTGAATTCTTGTTATCGTATTCTCCGTCGCATAAAAAATTATTAAGAACGCAAAATGAGTAGTTATCAAACTTCATACTTTCACCTCATTCTCTGATAAAACAATGTTCTCCAATCACATTACAATCCTTTAGCGGAACAAGTCTGACATATTTAAATCCAAATAATGTTTCAAAAAGGAAACGAACGGATGTTTCTCCTTCTTTTACATCTTTCAACCAGACATTCCATACTTCTTCGATCGTAGCGATATCGTACAGTCCACAGATGTATTCGTATGTGACTTCACCCATATATCGTTCATCCGTATCATAGAGAACGAAAACATCTCTGTCTGGACACTCATAAATGTGAATAAGTCCATGCTTTGTTTCGATGGCATCAAGCCATATAAGTGCGTTTATAATTTCATCTTCCATATTTAAACCTCCTAAAGCTCATATTTGTGAGCGAAGACAACATCAGGGAATGAACCCGTTCAGACCTTTGTTTACCATTAAGATATTTATTATTATATTTTGGTTAGTTTTATTAGGTGTATAAGCTCTTAAAACTGTCTGTGTTGTCAAATGAAAAAAATGAGTAATGATGAATGTATTACATTCATGGTTGACTCGGACCATATATTGCTAAACCTTCTCTTAATTCTTCATACATCCTTTCAGATATGTCGAGATAATGGACATGGTTGAGTAGTTCGAATCCGTCACATGTAAGAATATATGTATTGAATTTTGGTAAGAATGCTTCCAGATCCACACCTACCAAGACGATCTATTCTTCGTTGAAGTATGACATACTTGTCAAATCCCAATAAGGATCGAAGTTACAGATGTCTGCTATTTCGTATTGAGGATATGTTTCTTTAAACCATGTCATACATCTTTCATAAGCTTCATCATACAATTCGGAAAGAATTCTGATAGACGCATCTCGGTCGCATTTCATATCTTCTTGGATTTCATCGAGAATATCATTCAAACATGTCATAGTCATCACATCTTCTTTGAAATTTTCCAACCTACTCCGTCTACGGAAATATCGTATCCTTTATCCGCCTTGAAAACAAGCATAACTTTTTCAGAGATTGTTAGTGAATACAGGCCGGATATTTCCATATGATAATACATATCAGTTATCTCATTAATTTCAAAAGGCATATATTTGCCTAAATTGTCTTCGTCATATGCTTTATCTATGATTGTTTTGACTTTCATATTTATTCCTCAATTTTTAGACTTGTTTTCTTTCCTTTTCAATCTGTCAAATGTTTGACGAGATATGACCAAATTTTTATCTTCATCACAGACCAATTTTTTAGATTTTGGGTCTTTTGTAAATGTGGTCATTTTAATTCCTCAATTTTCGTCTTCTTCCTCACCGAAATATCCGTGATATTCGCAAACACACAATCCATCATAATATTCCGTTTTACAACGAGGACACACAACCGTTGAAAACCATTCGATAAGGTCTTCTGTACAACTCTTACAAAGGACATGAGTTTTATTTTCAAGAGGGATTGTGATTGTATGAAAATCGCCGTCTTTTTTTATTTCTGATATTTCTTTTTTGCATTTTTCACATTCGAAAGTCATTAGAATCAATATCCTTTGTAGCGGTATAGAATTTACATCCACACATCAAGCATGTATAATGTTCTACATATTCTTCATCCACACGATCGGATGCAGTCATCCTTAAATTTTCACTCCCGCAATTTTCTGCAGGGCATACAATAACGAAAACCATATTCATTTCCTCCTTACACCTGACATTAATCTTTTGTTAGAATCCATAGTTTTAAATTTCTTATAATTAACTTTGATGAGTTGAATGGAAGCGTGTGTATGCTCATAATACTTCCAGACCGCTCTTCTTTTTCTTTGTACACTCACATGCGTAAGCTTGAACTCGTATCGGTTTATCAAATTAATCATTCCATACAACCTTTGAAGTGAAGAAATCTTCATCCAAACCATAGATATCTCTTAACCCATACCAGAATGTGCCGTCTTCACCGAAATGTGCTACAACATCCATGCCTACGTTTTCGATGTCTTTATCTAATTCAATCTCAAGAACAGAACCGGATCCGTAGGCATGATTAATGAGTCCGCATAACGTATCTTTAGGAATGTTGAATGTGTTTGTTTTCTCATTCACACACTTCATATGTTCTTCATAATCATCAGTCTGCATGGCGAATACAAGCATAGCGATACTTGTAGTCAAATTTTCAAGTTCTTGATAGACAGACCTGATAAACTTTGAAGGATGTAATTTTGTTTTGTCTGTACATTCCGTGAGTGCTTGTTTAAACTCTTCATATGAAAATCCTTGAGTTTCTGCTAACCATACCAAAGAAGCATTTTCATCTATATCGGATGGTTTTGCAGAATCGATATAATTTCCGTCTCCTGTGTCAATACATAAAAGTAAGGGTGTCTTGGTCATGTTATTCCTCCTTTAATTCAACAACTTCGTAAAATCTTTGTCCATAATTCTTATCAAACCATGCACACGCAAACTCCGCATTCCTCTTTGTTTTGAAGCGGTGGGCATGCGGACTATTCACATCAAACCCTATGTTTTTGAGTGAGATGCATGGATGGATACTTCCTATTCGTCCGTATTGTTCTCTTTCTCTGTGTAACATCCATTCATGCGGAGTCATCCCGACAACACCGTCATGTCCAAACTTTACAATCCATTCAACCATATAAATTCCTCTGAATTAATATGTTGCAAATACACAGCCTGTTTCGTTATCATATACGTAATCGTCTATGAACATATCGTGTGCGATTGAATCCCAATCCAAATAATTAACTATGTATGACGGAACATTTCCGTCGATAGCGAAGTTTTCATGCGCAAAATCTTCTTCAGATTTATATTTACCGTAATACGCATCCTCAATCTCTGACATGATGCGTTGTGCATCCCATTCAAGCACATTCACATATGCATGAACCATCTCGTAATCAACATTCTCGTTCCTGTTTACCCAGGCTACGAGTTCAAATAAATCGTCATCCACACAACATTCTGAATACATATCAGCATGCATGTCGTCGTAATCCTGGAACATGAGCTCAGGGTCTTCTTCATCCTTATGATACTCATAGCACGCTTTAATGAAGTCTGCCTTTGTTTCATAATCCGAAAGGTCAAACCATGCTCCGTCCAAATTCCCGGAATTGTATTTTCTATATGTTCCAACGTAAAGTCTCGGTCTCCAAATACTCATAATATTGTTCACCACCATGATGCATATACTAAACTTTTATTTTCAAAATCAAACGTATCTCTGACTTCAATTAAATCTTCCGCTACATCCTTTGTAGTCTCGAAATAATTTTCATCATATTCTTGTGACCCAAAGAAGAATCCGTCACATCTCGGGAGTAAGCTTTCAGCCCACTCCTTGTCGTGCACAACCTTTGCGCATATCACAATCAATTCATTCAAATTATCTTTTGTGACTTCGTATACGGATTCTACGTCATGAATCTTTTTGCAATTATTTTCAATCCAACCATGAATCTGATTAACTTTTCTGTATTGTAGGAGTGTAATTTCAGTATTCATACTATTAATAGCGTAATCTTTATTCATCTGAAAGAAAAACATATCTAATCCCATATTTATTCCCACCATGTAAAATATTTTAAAGGAATCTGTTTATCTAGATTCGCATTCAACATTCTTATTTCGTCAGCTTCGCTATCTGTGAAAATATGAACATGGCCGTCATATTCTATTTCACAATCATCATCCGTGAACAATATTTCTTTAATTGGTGAACCATTCGTTATGATGATTGTAGAATATTTATCTTGTGTTCCAAAGATAACGTCCTTGATTGGCTGTCCTTCGAATATAATGTGTCGCATATATTATACCTCCGTTAATCATTTAATATGTCTGATGTTGTGAATTGAACGAGTTGTGCAAATTTGACATGACATTCTACGTGTATAGTTCCATTTGTAAGAGTAACGGTGTAACCATACTTTGGAGCATCCTCGTTCACATCCTCTATTCCGGTAACTTTCATCCATGTAGAAAGATAATCGTAAAAGATGTAGAAAGGTTCCGTTCTATTCTCATCTCTGAATTCTCGAACTAATTCGGATGCGAAATATCTGAGAGTTCTGTCTTTATCCGCAACACTCTTTAAAGGAAAGTAATGGTTGCGGTCTGCTGATATGTGAGTCATATTTTATTCTCCTTAGATTAAGCTAATTCCTCAATCCTGATATCTATCTCATCTCCGTCCAACAAAACACAGATGTCTATCTCGAAACCCTTTAGATAGAATATGTATGGTGCATGATTAATATCCATAACATATCCTTCATACGAAGTATGTTCAAATTTGACGACAGTAACTTCCGATATAGAGAAAACGTCCTCATACGCAGCTGTTCCGTCTTCACGTGTTCCGATACACATCAACACTTCATAGTGTTCATCCCTCAACCACGCTCTGATTTGTTCTGCAAATTCATCTGTTAAAATGACTTTATTAGACATAATTAATCTCCTCATATCCAGACATTTCTAATGTAACACGCTCATCAAAGTCACACATACGTCCTTCATCATCTTCGCAACATAAGAAGAAGTTCCCGTATATGTCATGGGATTGGACTCTTCTGTTAAAGGACATGCCATTAAGTTTGCCTAATTCATTACATACTAAGAGAACCACAATTCCGTTGATGTCCAAGCATACAATCTCGATCCAACCTCCGACAAGCTTCTGCATCTCAGACAATGAATTTTCTATCTCGCTATACTCGGGTTCTTCACCTACTTTAAATTGTAAAATTTTCATATCTTTAAACCTCCTTTGTAGCACACCATTCCTCAAACTCATCAATCTGATTAAGCATACACTCAATCTCATGAGGCATAAGGTCATTCATGATATGTGGATTATATTTGTCCCTTAAACAACGAATTTCTTCTTGTCCGAAATTTTCCGACATTTTCTTTTTCATAAGTCTATTCTTATTCTTTTTTATATCTTGCTGACATTTATTTAAAATACTTGTTTGTTTCATCTCATCACCTCCATGCTATAGATGAAGTTCGCATATCGGGACTCGAACCCGAACCACGCCCTTATAAGGAGCGGGCACTGACCTCCTGTGCTATATGCGATCATTGTTTCCATGATACATTATTTAAAATATTGCTTATAGTTTGTCTACCTACACCATATTCTTCTCCTATTTCGGTAAGTGTTTTTTGCCTATCGTGTCCGTACTTTTTTCGTATTTCATTGACTGTCTTCCAGTTTAATTTAGAAAGATTGCATTGTTCTGGATCTGAATTGATTAATCCTGTCCTAATTGCGTGTTGTGTGTTTTCGGAAATCGTACACCACTCCAAATTAGTTAAATCGTTGTTTAATGGATTTCCGTCTATGTGATTAACAACGAGATTTTCCATGTTTTCGACTGGGCAGAACGTTATCATCAACAAACGATGTAGTTTATATGACTTTTGTTTGTAGTTTTTAGTTAATATAATTTCATTATAACCTGTTGTTCCTATTCGTCTTGCTCGTATCTTTTCGCATTTGACAGAATATACGTCTCCGTTTTCGTTTATCTTATATTTTCCTTCCCATTCAGGAATATCTTTAAATTCATCTAAATTCATTGAAATCACCATATCCGCTAAGTTAAAGCCCCTTGTTGAAATATAATCCTCTATTTGAATACCAGATTTGACATAGAGAGATAACTCTCTATGTCTTCGTTTTTATGAGGCATGTTATATCCGAACACGCCTCTGAGCTTGGAGGCAATAGATAGAGGTAAAACATGTCTGGTTTATTCGTTTTTCAAAAAGATATATATCTTTCAATATATCGGGACGTATGAATAGCCATACATCCTATCGACTATTAAAAAATAAGAATAAGAATGAGCATGTTAAAGTTTACTCATCTCTTCATGCCGCTTATTTGCATCCATAACACCGTCATGGTAGACTTGGAATGACTCGGGTTCATTCGGAAGTTCATATGCATAATGCCCGTCCATGCTCTTACAATCCGAGTCTGGAAATTGGACATAATCCATTCCTGTGTCCAGATACATTCCGAGAACGAATAGGTTTTGTGGCGTAATAAGAAGACCTGCGTATTTTAAGAAATCAATGGCGGTCTTTGGTTTAGATTCGTCTCTAAGGGATGGGTGATTAATAGACATATAATTTATCTCCTATATTGTTACGTTTAAATTTAAAACGTGTTACTAGTTTGGAAACAGTTCATAGTTGAGGAAAACAGTTCATAGTTTACACTCACACACTCTTAAAACGTAATCATAAGAAACACCCGAAGGGTGAATGAGGCATGTAAACTAAAACCTGTTTCTACTCATGGTACTTCGTAATGTTCTACTCTTTAGTTAATATCACCTCTTAAAACGTCTGGGGGATATTATGAGAAGGGGGTATTATAGCGCGTTTTTTCGATAACAGTATGCTGTTTTGCGGAATTTGGGAGGGTGATTACGATTCAATCCTTACATAGCGTTTTTGAGTAAAGCGGACTGTATCGGCTCTGCTTCTCTACATATTGAAAACGTTTTTTCGATAGCAGGATATATGGATATTTAGAGCGTTATCGTTTTTAAATTTTCGTATAGAGTAGACATATTTTTAAGATTGATTAAAATCAGTATCCTGTATACGTTTTTAAACTAACGTATGTGTTTGGACATAAGTTTGAACCTATAGGTGTGGGTGAGTCTATACAAAAAGAGGTATGAACGCATACCCAATCTATATAGATGTATCCTAAAAGGTGTGGACTGATAACGATTCAAAATCAGACTTTGTATTTATTCCATAGTATATAGAATGAAGTTTGTTTTTTCGATATCGGTTACTGCGGCAACCTCTAAAAGTATACAGTCTTCATAGTCACGTTTTTTCGTTATCAGGCTCATGTTTTGCGGAGTAACATTTTAGAGAGTTTGTCCGATTACGTTTTTAGAATTCATAGTCTCCTGCTTCAAGGACAACTATTTCATACGCACAGGATACTGCGAATGCGTCTATTGGGTCAACATACGGACAATAAAATTTTTTCTTTTCGTAGATATCATAATAATACATATCTTTTCCTCCTTAATATGTAGAAATTTTAATCATTTTTCCAGAATTGTCAAAGTCTTCACTAATCTTTAAGTTTCCGAATATTACGGAACCGTCACGCATAAGAAAGATGTCGCTAATCTCATACATATGATACGCTTCCCTATTCTCATGTTTGTCAAAGATTTCAAGCTTTGCGGGTCTTGACACGTCCGCATGAGTTTCATATATGAGTTTGATTGCTTCTCTGATTTCTCTTAATGTGGTATACATAAAAATCCTCCTTTAAAATAGATGTCTGATTTCATCGAGCGTATAGACTGGCTTATGTTCTCCCACGTATTTGCGGGGCTCTTTATGGTTACGTTGTTTCATGGGTGGACTACGTTTCTGAAACTCTCTCATGACCATATATCCTGTAGCTTGTCCTTTTCCGTGATAATCTCTACGGACATCCTTAACTCCGTATAATTTTTTGAATGTTTTCTGTTTATGCATGTCTATGTCATGTTGTGACCTCAGATTGTAAAATACAACCCTGTTACGGTCTATCATGGATGCCCATGCAAAACTTTTAAGATCACGAACATCTCCTTGTCCCCATTTTCGTTCGAAATCGTCGATAAGACGGGCGAATGTAAGCGAACAGGATTTTCTCTCTTTGGAATTGATAGGTGCATCTCGGTATTGTTTTTGCACTCTGTCAAGTTTTTGCGAGTCTTTAAACCAATCATCTATTTTCGCTTGGATTTTACGGGCTTGGTCTTCAAGCTCACGTATTTTTACATCGTCACGTATAAACTTTGATTCTTCTTGACGAAGTCTCGTATAGATGGCTCTACGAGTCTTGTCTGCTTCCGTGATGTCAAAATTTACATTCACACGTAGAATTTTTTCATCTATTCTGGACATGTTGTTTACCTCCGCGTATAGATTACTTTTCGTCCGTCTTTAATCCAAACATTCAACTTGATATTTGGAAAATTTTCCGACATTTTCCGCATCTCTAAGTTTGCCTGAATTTTCATCATGTCTTTTTCAGGGATTCTAGACCTCTCTATTCTGTCGACTGTTCCATGAGGCATGCTTACTCATCTCCGTTTGTCTTGACCTCAATCGTTTTTCCGTATCTATAGGCATGAATACATGTGTCTAACACGTTTCCGTATTCATCGTAATCTGTGTAGTGGACTATATTCTAGTTACAAAGCTCTTCACAGATGAAACCCATACAAGCAATATACGGATTCATGTCCTCACCCCGAAGTATTCGATATACTCCTCCGTCAATTCCAAATCCAGATAATCCTCTACAATTATCCCAGATTCTGAAATATCTACGCATAGATTGATATCTACACGTCTATCAATCCATGCTTCCGTGACGGCATCAGGCATGGACGTATAAATTTCGTAAAATGTTCTCATAATTAAGCCTCCTTAACAATATTTTTGTTCGAGGAGTTCTCTCTCCTCTTCCGTTAATTCTTCAACCCTCTTTGATTCGAGGGGTTGGACAGGTTTTGAGTAACCTGCCGTTCTTAAAATATGGAATCCTATTTTCATATTTTTTACCTCTTTTAAATTAATAAATTTGAGTAATCGACTACGTAAACGTAGTTTAAATTGTCATTGTTTATTAATAATCTTACATAATTTAACTTTTCTCTTTGAGTTAAACTACTATATTCTTCTTCAAGTTCATCGTTGGAATATGATGAATAGTCTTTATAAAAAGACGGATTGTCGTTATTCCAAAAAAACGACTCATTTCTTATATCCATGTAACAAGCTTTTTCCACCAATTCCTGATGTGAAAAATTACCTTCTAGAAGGGGGACGGGGAGATGATGCACATCCCCGTTTGTGTCTCTATATTCAATTAAATCATAGTAAGTCGAATATTCTTTTTTCGTCATGTTCTCTAATGTTTTTTCGTTAAGTGTAGCCATAGTTTTACCTCTTATAATTTTAGGGTCAAAGCCTCCAAGCTTATGACCTGTCTAAAAGTACGAAGTATAGACACGTATACGTATTTTTATGGGCATGAAAGTTTTTAGGTTGTCTATGTTTTTCCAAATATCTGATTATCCAATCCGTTTGGTGCAACATATAGGTAAGAATCCATAGACAAGTCTGTGTATCATGCCGAATTTGAATTTTGAGAATGTGTGTGTGACGCTCTTACTTGTCATCATGTATAGCCACGCCTTTTACGCACGTTTTCAGGAAGGATGGCTGAGTCTTACAGTCCTATCCGAATAAATTCACATCCTGAACTACCCGTGTCTTTTCGTAAAAATTTGCGCAAATTTTTCATTTCAAATTTTATACGTTTGTTTTAGCTTTCCCTTTCGGGTCGTATACTTCACGTATGGAACGTTGATTTGTCCATAAATTCATACGGGAACCTATACGGGTCTTCGCTGCCTTCCTCCACTCAGATACGCATACACGTATACGTATCCTTGCAGGTGACCAAGTCATGCACGGTCGAACTTCCCAGTCCTTATAAGCCCTCTCATTTTGAGGTAAGTGCAGACTAGTATTTTTCAAGATAGATATATCTACGACTAAACGAGGTATAGAAATCCTATCTATACAATATAGTATCTATATATTATATACTAGCGGTCGCTTCACGCGCGCCTAAATATACGCGTAGTTTTTTTTTCGTACGCGTGCGTATACGCGAAGCCGTTTTTTGTTGAAAATTTTATAGGGTTTGAATTTTCGACGGGTTGAACGCCGGAAAATCCACGTTGAAAAATTTTATAAATTTCTTTATATAAATTTCAGTGGTATAAAGTGGTTAGGAATGGGAATAATCCCATTCCTTTATCTCATTCATGCTTCTTTTTTTGGTGTAGGTTGAATCTTTTTAAGTTCAGCCTTATAGTCGTTCAAAAATTCAACCTTTTGCTTAATGTCCGATTCTATCAAACGTATCTGACGTTGAATCTCAGATTCAAACGGCTTAACGTCCGATTTACGTGATTCGCCGATTTTTTGAACGCCTTTATCGGTGAATTTGTATTCACGCTTTAAGAAGCTAAAAGCATTTTTAGCTTCCTTAATTTCATTGGTTTTCTTTTTCAATTCCTTTGAGAGAACTTCTTTATTATTATTCCAATTCTTTAAAAATTGTTCCTGTTTTGCCGTGATAGGCAAATTTTGAATTTCGAAAAAAGGAATATACGCCGATTTAATGAAATCGTTTTCAGAGATTAAATTCACGTTCTTATTAAGAACGTCGTTTTCAATCTCAAAGAAAACAATTTTATTGTTTTCATCAACGTCGAAATTATACGGAATTTCGAAATTGTCTAAAACCGAACTGAAAACGGAAATATTAAGCGATTTGCCTAAAACAAATTTCAATTTGTTTATAACAGCTGTTTTTCTATCAATAACAGCGCTTAAAGAAGCATTCTTATTTTCAGCGTCGTTAACGCTGAAACCCTCAAAAAAGCTTCTCTCATGCTCTATATATGCATTTGAAAAAGCGTTCACGCTTTGAACGTCAATGTTCAAAGAAGTTATTTCGATTGCCTCTAAATCCTTTTTTGCGCTTCTTTTAAGCGCTGTTAAGTCTTTTTTGGCTTTTGAAATGTTTTCAGTTGTTTGTTTAATTTGACTTTCCAATAGTGATATTTCCAAAATTTTATCATTGTTCATAATTTTTACCTCTTTTTAATTCACGGGACAACGATTTTACATTATCCCTATATGAGAAAAAGAAGTAAAACATGAATGGATACCACTTTATACTTATACTTATATCGAAAAACGATATAAGGAAAAACCTTATTCCTATAAATCCCCTTCATGTAACTGTTTTAATCCTAAAAACAATATCAGGGGATTCAATGAGTATCGGATTCAATCCAATTTAATAGCGGCACGGCTATCGGACTCATTAGAGGTTTTTCTCATGAGTCTAAAAACAGACTCACTCACTGAAACATAATAACCCTACTACTACCTTAAAGTATATAAAGGTTTGGAAAGCCGACCGGTATTTTATTTCTTCTTAAAAATAATTTAGACGTGCCTCCCGCTCTTCATTCTCTCATCTTTATAAAAAGAAAAATATAAAATTATGCTGTTGTCGATTCAGGCTTCTGAAAGCGATTAAAAATTTTCGATAGCAATAGAGCTTTTAAAACATTTTTTAAGAGTAGTTAAGTATGAGTAAACCGTTTTTTAAAAATTCACGAAGTCCCGGACACAACCTAAATACATAAAAACGATAGCAGGGGACATAGCGCGCGACATAAACAACATGAGAAGATAGATATAAAAAAGATACTATGTATTGAAAGATTTATTATTTAAAAAACACATGAGCATGAGATAGAAATAATCCAAATCGCCGATATTTCATAGTTAGAAAGGAAAATTATCATAGTGTGATAGAATGTATTAGAGAGATAGAAATACGCTTAAAATCCAGCCATGAATTTTATAAAAGATTAATATATTAATATATGATATAATTATTCTATACATATACACTATGGAATAATAGCATAATAATATATGTAACAATAATATATTTAAACAGTAATATAAGTATATTATTATAGTTTAATTATATTTATACTGAAATAAAAAAGAGATGTCTATTATCACATAATAAATATAATAATAAAGAAAATAATGTTATTAATTATCACTATATAATTATATTAATAATAGAATAAATGTCTATTATCACATAATAAATATAATAATATGAGAATATTTTATATGCAGAACAATTTTCGTATATCCAAACATTTTTAACCTCGTAGAGATTTTTTCACCCACCCGCACCCGTTTCGTCGCGATGAACCGCTTTTCATGGGTATCC
>Ga0172377_10003455_pt1 | contig 16226 bp, 18 predicted proteins | sample Pumphouse3metaG_FD_119749 | JGI IMG/M metagenome (GOLD analysis project Ga0172377, IMG submission 119749) | Leachate microbial communities from a municipal landfill in Southern Ontario, Canada - Pumphouse #3 metaG | ecosystem: Engineered > Solid waste > Landfill > Unclassified | place: Canada...
AACCTTGCCTGCTTTCTTAGCGGCAACAGCGGGAATAGCGCCAATAGCCTCCAACGTTTTGAAGGTACCATCCTTCAAATCATCCTCACGGCTAATTGCGTCATCCTTCACATACTTGTTTGACTCTTCATCAAACCCTTTTGCTACCTTGACAAGATCACCAGCAATGTCTTTATCATCGCGGTCTTTCGTCTTGATTTTGGGCACAAGGCCAAGGACGTTGTTGACATCCTTCACAGCGGCGACCAATGCATCGCGCTTCACGTTTAACTTACTCATGGACTCTCTCCTTTTGTTTTGAAGTGTTTTGATAAATGAAATTATCAATGCTAACACTTACTATACAAACCTAGCGCATTCTGAAACCCGTTCCAAATTGCACCAAGTATGAACCACCGTTCTCTTCAACACAAGAGCAACTTATCAAACTTTATGGTATAATACAACCGGCAACACTCTTGGAAAGTAATTTATGTAATTGCACATTTATCCCAAGTTGGACAGCTATACTGTTGCCACATGCAAAAAACTTTTTACCTTGTATACACTCACCCAAGATGGCTTCCACAACTTGTTTGTTGCATATTCCACAATCTGTTACTGGTGAGAAGAATAGTCGCAACTTTAGTAAGCCATGCTTCATATGTAAATTGTTATTACAAAATAAATCCTCCAACAATCTGTTCAATAACACATATGTCCAGACTATATCTTCTTTAAATGAACAGACAGCTTTAAAAATAACCGTAAAATGTTCACCGCTTTCATGTGATAAAGCATGGTACAGCCAAAAAAGTAGAGCTTGTGCAACGAAGTCGTTCTTTATGTCCACAACAAAGACCACATTCTTATGAAGTAACGTCCGTATAACATCTGGCGCTATTGTACCATTTGTCTCTACGGTTACGTAAATGTGTGATGGCAGATCATTTATAAATTCAACTACGTCATCCGCATGTAAGAGTGGTTCTCCGCCAGTTATCAGGATATGTGATATTCCCCTACTTTCCATATGTTCAGTTATTTGGTAAAATTCTGACTTTGAAAATTTGCGTGTTGCATTTTTAACGTCCTGCGCTGCCACCGCATCACAATATGGACATTTCAGGTTACACCCAGCAAGCCTGACCAGCAAAGTAGCAGTGCCAGCCGGTACTGCTCCTACTTCACCACTGATAGTGGTTTGAATTTCATAAACTGGAAGACTCATAACATACTAACCTTTTATCCTTCCGCCTTGCATTCTTTCGATTTCTTGTTTGCTCCGTCCGAAAATCGTGTTCTTTCGGAACATTTGGACTTCTTCTTCTGTGTGCATGACACATGCACCCCGTTTTTCTTCTGGCACTTTGCAAATTTGGCTGTACGAGCAATCGTCACATGAAACATGTCCTGTTTTCATATCGGTTCACCTTATCCTTCTGGTTGTTTTGACAGTTTTGTCGTTTCTTACACCACACAATCGTTCAACGAAACCAGATGTGTTATCAAATCATCTTTCGTTACCTGAACAATAGCACAAGAATCTTCTGTCTCCCATAGAGTTATTTCTAACTCAAAATCCACTTTATCGTGGAAATCACTATTGAACAATCTTCCAAGTTCAACAGAAATGTATGTAGCCATAACCTCAGCAGTCGGTTCCTTATTAGACCAATAAAGGAACTTGCCGTTTGGAAATATTTGTTTCATCGCTTCCAACAATTCCCCACTGTGTAACCAACAGGCGTGGTCCAACCTGTCTACTACAAAGTTCTTAATCAGCATACCAAATTGCTTAAAGTCAAGAATCATTCCGCCACCGTTTAAGGGTGCAGTAAGCTTTACTCCCAGCTTGTAGCTGTGTCCATGTATTGTGTTGTTGCATTCTTTACTGAACGCAGAACGCAGAACATGCGCCATTTCAAATGAAAACTTTTTGTAAATACTGTGTTTCATGGTGTTCCTTTCGTTTTGTAAGTGTATCTCACACACATACTATACAATTCTCACAAGTACTGAAACTCGATCCAAATTTACTTTCTTTTTTCCACAGGTGTCACCGACTTAAATACAAACTCGGAATCTCTGGCTGGTACTCCCATTTCAAGTCCCTGCAAAACAAGTACCTGATAAGCCACATCTGCTCTACCTTTCCTAAACATGATAGGCCCAATTCTACATATCCGCTTTCTCTCTTCATCATCTGTCTTATTTATGCCAAACAATGCGGTAACATGATCTAACTTACGCCTGTCTTCATTTACATTTTGGGCACCTAGAGAATCACTCCCGTATCCCATCATGTTTGATTGTGTCGCTACAATGAGAAGCACAGACTTCTCTTGGTTTAATCTTCTCAAACCTATCCATTTACTATTCTCTTTGTGCCTCACTTCTTTATTTCCAGATTCATCTGTCATAATATCAGGATAATCCACTATTACAACAGTAGGCACCCAACCGTTATTATCCTCTTCCCTTGTGAGTACCCTATCTATTTCAGAAACGGTTAAGGTATCAGATGGATATGAGAATAATTTTACACTCGCTTTGGGGGTGTACTTTGTAAACCTCCTGAAACTTCTATATGCTTGTTGCCAAACAAGATGGTCTACTTTCTTCCATTCGTACCATATTGCCGGAACATATACATTGGTTTTCTTGCCACGACAGACAGTACAGACTTTATAGCCTTTTGGTGTGTTTCGTAATAAGTCTTCTGGCTTCATCTTAGCATATTCTTCATCTGGTATATCTGGCAGCATACACGCACACTTTCTGCATGACCGTGAGCACTCCCCTGTTTGGTTTTTCCTACAGTCCATTACAGGCATTGCAAACTTTCCTGTATACTCTTCTTCCGAGTTCTTTCCAGTAAGCATACACCCCCATCTAACTATACTGCTGTCTTCATCTTCATCACCAGCAGCAAACACCGCAACATTATTTCCCCATCTTTTTGCAATGATCGCAAGTAGATATAGCCACCAAGTCTTACCCGACTTAGCTCTTCCCAAGAAAGCTACCATCTTCTTGGGCTTTAATTGCGGATTTATCATTCTACCTAGAGCACCAGTTAGTTTGAACAGTGGCTTCTCATCTTTGAGAAACGCATTCATTATCTTCTCTTTGTCCGTAAATGGATTACAAACATTGCCAGAAGACAGTTCAATCTTTTTAACATCTGAAATGGCCTTCTCACACAAAACTGGGTCTTCTTTGTCTAAAGCTATTTCCAATCTATCTTTTAAAAGTTTATGTACACGCAGTATTATGTGGTCTTTTGATCTCTTCAAAAGGTATTCCACATTCACATTAGCAAATCCGTCGTATGGAACAGATTTTAGAAACTTTAGAGTTATGTCCTGAATTGTCGGATTTATGGTTCTTAACTTTATAGCTTGTGCATACAGTTCTAAAATTGTTTTTCCTGGAGCTTCTTTGTAGTCCTTGTAATACGATAAACAAGTTTCTGCAACCCACTCCCCATAACTTGTAATAAAATAACCGTGTTTATGGATGTAGGCATAGTTCTTTAAAAAATCGGTGGACAATATCATTGCATGTAACATGCGCTTCTCTACGGAAACTTTGGTCTGTTTAATCTTTAGCTTCATTTACTGTTCCTTCTACAAATTCCCACTTTGACAAGTTCTTAGTAGCGGATTTCTCTGATCGTAATCCACTAAGTAAACCCTTCCAAACTCGGATTTCATTTGTGCATGATTCCAGTTCCTTTCCGGTTAAGTTCTTCATTTTACTTTCCAACGCTTTAAGATGTTTTTTTCCAGCATTTTCGGCTTTTGTGATAGTCGCATCGGATTTAGAAAGTAGGGGCTTATCGTAACATCCTTCCATGAGTATTATGGATCGTTTCGGATTTAGCGCAAACTCAATATCGAAATGCATTGAAAACTCACACCCAAAGTACCGGACCATGGTCTCTTCAACATTCTCCCAATAATATTCCCAACCTTTATTGCCCAGCAACTTTTTTAATCTCGATGACAATGCGGAAATTTTAGTTGCGAGCAGAGAAGCATCCAAACATCTCCTAAATCCATACTTTTCTGCTAATCCATTCCAATGCAGTCTAAATGCCTCGTGACCAACCGGAATATCTAATAATGCTTTGGGTTGATTTAGTGGATTTTCTAATGGATTTTCTGCTGGAAAATTAGGTTCAATTCCGGCACTTACCTTTTCTTTTTTGTCTTTCTTTTTCTTCTTTATTGTATTTCTTCTTTTATCTTTCTTTTTTTTCTTTTGGAAAGTAATACTCCTACTCTCTAAATTTATTCCATTATTCTTTATGTTACTTTCTTTTGGATCGGACGAAAAATCGTCAAAATTCGCTAAATTTGAATTTTCGGAAATTTTGACGATTTTTAGAGTTTTGCTTTTAAGTCCGCTATTCAATGGAACAATTAAAATCTTCCAATAAACTTTACCACCCTTATTCTTCTTTACCAGATATTTCGCATCAATTAACTCTCTCCAAAGTCGCAAGAACATGACCCTGCCTTCTTTGAAATTCTTGCGAACAAATTGACTCGTAATTTTTCTGTTTTTTGGCAATGTAATGAGCCAAGAATATAAACCTTTTGCGGCTACAGAAATATCTGGATTACGAAAACAATGGTTGGGCAATAATGCAAAGATGGTTGGTTCTTGTGTCAGCATTTTTGTGAATGCAATATGCTCTGATTTTATTTCCATTGTTAGTACCGTTTAACTACCTTTGGACAGATCGGCATTCGATCTACAGAAATCCTTACGCTCGTACTGCTCCATTGCGTCGGCATACTCGTCGCTTGCATACTTACCTTCCCGCAACAACCAATAAAACTTATCCAGCAAATCACGCTGCGCCATGAAATACCGTAATAGTTCTCCCAAGTCCGGGTTACATTGTTCACCTGTATCCTTCTGCCAAAGCTTGTTGGCTTCGACGCTACGCTGGCGTTGCAGATCGAACAAAGAGCTATAGTCTTTCAACTCTTGTTCCGCCGCAACACTAATCAACGTTTTCATTTTTTCTTCCTTTCGTTTTAGTACCGTTTAACTACCTTTGGGCAGATCGACTTCAAAACAGAACAAATGTGAGTATCATTCACGTATTTGTAAAGAACATCGCATGTCCATCTACACATACCAGCAGCGTAAAGTAAATCCATGTTGAATCTAGTTTGCAGGTCTTTCACTTTATCTGATCTGGGGAAGTTTCCTGTCTCATATTTTTCTACCATGTCTGGATGACTTTTTAGATACTCCTGTATTCTTTTTTGCATGTACTCTCTGTGTTCCGGTTTTACTTTCATTTTTAGCCAACTTTCTGCGTTCGTGTGTTTTGTTGAATTTGTCCAATTCTTTCTTTGTGTATAGAGCGGTCGTTCCATAGTATGAAAGAACTGGGTGAAGTTTGCCTGATTTGGCAAGCAGGAAGATATGCACCCTTGAGAATCCAAGGTATCTAGCCGCTTCCGAAGTAGTGAACAGTCCATTACCGTTCACTATGCTTTTGTCGTGTGTGTCCGCTTTTTGTGCCTTTGTCCGCATTTGCTTGTATCCTTTTTGCTCTAACGTGCGTTTCTTGTCTTGTAACGTGCGTATAATAGCATCGTTTCACGCTTTGCGAGGGTCGTTGCATACATTCTAGCATGTCAGCTGCTACGCTCTTCAAACGTCCGTATTATAGCATCGTTTCTCACCTTAAAAGTTTCCGCATCGGTTTACACTCCCTATCTGTAAGGTCTGCTATGTCCTTGCCGTTAGTGTCCGATAAGGTAATCACAAGTGATTTATGCTTTGGGTACCCTGACAGCACTTGTGAAAGTCCTTCCGCTCTTTGTGCGGCTTCCTTTTCTTCTGGGTCGAATAGAATATATGACTTCTCGAATCTTGACGCTATTAACTTAGCTTGTGTGTGGGTGTATCCAGTTCCGAAAGTACATACCGCCCCTACCCCTATCCGCCAAACATCGAATGGCCCTTCAACAACTATACAGGTTTTGTAAGTGGATTGATCTAATCCATATACGCAGTCTTTATGATGTCTAAGAGCTTCACTAGGTGGACAAGCTAAGTAGCGGTCTTGTGCCTGATTGGTAACGTCCCTAGTCGTAAAAGAGACTACTCGGTTTTTGTAAGTGATTGGGATAACCACCCTATACGCATATTCGCCCACCCTATGAGTAAATTTAATACCCCAAACACTAATAAGGTCCAAAGTATCAAAGGAACGATTTTCCAAGTACTCCGTGTGCATCCGCATAGGCGTATCAGTTCCAGGCAATAAGAACTTATCCTTGCCTTTCTTTGGCGTAAAAGATTTATTTTTTCTTTTGTCATTTTCCAACCTTTCCTGTTCCCAAACATTTAAGGCATATTTCTTACAAAGGTCGTATGCCTTGCCCTTATCAACATTCAACAACAGTCCCACTGTTTCATACTTTCCGTGCCGGCCACATCTAAAGCAGGTGAAGACGTTAGCCCTTGGGTTAAACCCTAGGTGATTTCCGGCCTTGCCTGAACAAAATGGACATTTCAAACATACCCAACCCTCTCTGTAGTGTCGTTCTCCTGGTCTAGCTATTTTCAGTCCTTGTTCTTGTGCAAGTCTGGCAAAGTCTATCTTTAGATCATGCCTCATTTAAGTTCTCCCCAATATGGTTGTTGAACTCTTCTTCTGAAAGAGTCCATATCCCTAAATCTTTTGCATATTGTGATTTACTTCCCGCATCGTGTCCAATAATAAGTATGTCAGTTTTTTGTGTCAGGGAGTTTACAAAGTTACCACCTAAATCCTCTATCCGCTCTACCATCTCCTTTCTCTTCACAGACAAGGTTCCAGTTATACAGATATTTTTACCAAGTATGTTAGACTTTCTTTTAAGTTTTAGTACTTGTAGATTCAGGCGTTTACACAACTCTATTATTTCTGAACGCCCATCAAATAGTTGCTTTGCTACTGTTCTCCTTGTGTAGTTTCCCTTTATACCGGCACATTCTACCAACAGCATGTATTGTTGTAGGGTTGTGCTTTCTTCAAAAACGGTTACATCTTTAAATACCTTGGCTAACTTTCTAGCCTGTACTGTGCCAATGCTAGGGTATCCTAGTGCTTCAAGTAACAGTACCATCTTAATAGTCTTGTTTTCATGTATTGCTTTATGCAGCTTCGCGCCGTTGATGATGCCAAGAACACTCATAAGCTTTGTGTGCGGCAGGTCATACACACTATATAGATTGTCTAGGATATTTCCCACAGCTTTTGAAGCTTCTGGCCCCATACCTAATATACCAATAGTTTTAAAGTAGTGTTGTAGTCTTAGAGGTAGTCGTGAAGCGCACATTGGGTTTGTACACATAAGATGGTGTCCGGTTTTGTTAATTACAGTCTTGTTTCTTACTAACGGTGTACTACATTTTGGGCAGTTTTTAGGTATTACTGCATCGGTCTTTGTGAGTACTTCTATTATCTGTGGAATAATTTCACAAGCCTTTTCAACCCTTACCTTTGAACCTTCACCAACACCTAGTGATATGAGGTTGCCAACGCTGCTTAGACTTGCTTTTGCTACTGACGAGCCATTTAACAGTACTGGCGTAAAGTGTGCAACTGGTGTTATCTTACCAGTTCTACCTACTTGCCAAGTGATCTTATTTACTGTAGTCACTTTGTTCATAGATGGGAACTTAAACGCAACTTTACCCTTTGGACAAGTCTCTGTCCAACCCGCTTTCTTTAGTATGTCGGTGTTGTTTAGGCTTATGACTATTCCATCAGTAGTGTAGGGGAGTGCCAATCGTATCTTGTTCAACTCTTCCAAGAACTCTTCACTGTAGTCGCCCTTGTGCAATATCCTATGTACCACCTCAAACCCCAACCTTTCCGCATATAGAAGACGTTCTCTTTCGGAAGTATATTTTCTGAATACGCCTTTGTTACCTTTGTACACTTCCCAAACTATGAAGCGCAGTCCTGAATTTTTTATACTCTCTCTGGCGCATGAAAGTAGAATGCCTGCGGCGGCACTCCTTGGCAAACTGTAGGGGGTCTTCCCCTGTGCTATCCTTCTTTCGTTAAGTTTGGTAAATGTTTCGTAGTCTATGAATACTTCTCCACGAATGATGCAAAGGCTTTTAGATTCTATGAAGTTCGGTACACCCTTCATGGAGATAGCTGCTTGTGTCACATCAGAACCAGTAATTCCGTCACCTCTTGTGTACGCTCCAATGAGTTCGTATTTGTCGTAGACGAGTTCACAAGACAGTCCATCTATTTTTGGGGTTATTAAAGTCTCTTTAACACCGTATTGATTCTTCCATTCATTCAATGCTTGTACGGTCTTTATGTTTGCTAGGCTCCCCATTTTGCTTCCAGGTTTGCGACTTTTTGGAGCACTTCTTACCTTTGCGCCTATTTTCTGTAGCACGTAGGCATGTGGGTGCAGTTTAGCCAATAACTCTTTTTTCTTATCATACTCCGAATCACTTAGTATTGGAGTCTCTGTGTTGTAGTATGCATCATTGGCTCTGCTTATTAGGTTGGATAGTTTCTTGATATGCTCCATTCTATTTGCCATTGATTTGGTCATTTGTCAGTTTCCTTTCTGTTTCTTTTTCCCTGCCCAATTGTCTGTGCCCTGCACAAACACACCGTCTCGTCTCAAGTTTCCACGTACTTTCACAACACATCCGGCACAATGTGGGCACCTACCGAACATTCCAATCATCTTTTGTATTTGCTTATAGCACCAAGGACACTTTAACACTGTATCCATATCAATTTCCTTTCTATTGCTTTTCCAAAAGTAGCGTTTTCAACATGTCTGTGTCTACCGAGTCGTCTGCCACGTCTTTTATAGTACGTCCCTTCGTATTGTTATCCAGAATGTCATAAGCCTCTTTCTGTTTCCTGCTTATGTACTCTAGTATCCGTTCTTCCAAACTATCTTTGATTATGAAGTACACGTATAAGACACTCTTGGCCTTTTGTGAAATTCTGTGAATACGTGCCTCAAGCTGGTCTAAGTCTGCCCCAGTATAGGGGAGTTCAACGGTAAGCATTGTACTGGCCGCTGTGAGTGTTGATCCAGTTCCTATTGATTTCAAGTTCCCAAAGATAATTCTCTTGGCACTGTCTTTTGATTGAAACTGTACTTTGATTTCATGTTTCTTTTTTGTAGATACCTTGCCAGTTATTAGGTAGCTTACCTTCTCATATTTCTTGTGTAGCTTTTCCATCAGATTGATATGCCATCCCGCTACTATCAGTTTTTCCGTAGATTCTTCTAGGAACAAGTCTATCCATTCACATATATATTCAAACTTCTGTTCTCCAACAAGTCTGCGCATTCTACTGTACGGTTTGAAGTCAACAATTTCACCATCCTTGCCCCTACCTGCCAATTCTTCTTGTATAACGGCACGTAGTTCTCTCTCTGCTTTCCAAAAAGTTTTATTATCTATCTGTATCTTAATCACTTTTCTAATCTGTTTCGGAAGATACTTGGCAACTTCCTTCTTCAACCTCCGCAGCATTACTGTGGATACCAATACTTCATGGAGTACTCTTTTGTTCTCCATATTTATTGGAATGGTGGTCTCTTTCTGTGGCTGTAGTCTTCTAGCCCAGGCGTTTCGGTTGAACTTGGTCTGCATAGCATGATACTCATGCTCTGGGCAGAAATGGTGTATGTACCGTGTGTATCCTCCAAGGATCAGAGGATTCAGCATATTGACTAGGCTCCATAAATCTTTAGGAGAGTTTACAAGAGGGGAGCCAGTTAGAAGTATAATGCGCTTTGTATTTTCGGCTAGATTTTCTATGTACCCAAATGTCTTAGTGCGCCTGTTTACTAACGAGTGGGCTTCATCAATGACTAAGAGGTTTGGTTTGAATGCGCATAGTTCCATTATCCAACTTTTTAGTAGATGCTGATTTAACACTAATACCCTTTTATTGGCGGGTATTTTATATAGCTTTGTTCCAAAAATGACTTCTACATGGGAGTCTTTCCAGAACATACCGAACTCATCTTTCCAATTTAGCTTAATGTGTGCCGGACACACCACAACAGTTCTTTTGATTTTATCTTTTCTAGCCATCATATAGGCTATGACCTGTATTGTTTTACCTAGTCCCATCTCATCTGTGAGTAGTACACGTCCCCTCTTCTGGTCCATGAACCTTACTCCCTCTAGTTGGTACTTCTTGAGTTTGTGCCCATTATTAAGAGCCACGTTCTCAATATCTGTTTTACGCTTACCAAAGACCAGTTTGTAGAGCGTACTCACTTCTTCCGAAAATTCAACTCCGTTATTCTCTAGTTCCCATAAATTGAATGCGTTTATCTCTATTACTCTGTTTAGAGAGTTATCCTTGGACTCTTCATTGTATCCGGTAAAGTCAAAATCAGTAGTACATGCTTTCTTGAATGGTATCTTTACCAATATACGGTCTAACCCTCTTAAGTGTATTAGTTCTGCTGTTATGTTAGCCATCATCTATACTCCGGTGTGGTTAGGCTTGGTACAGCCACTCTTGGTTCTGTATCATCTGCCCAACTATTGTTGAAGATGTGTGCAAATTCCGGTTTGCGCTTCCTAAGGTTTCTGAATCCAACAGTCTGTGTCTCGTTGTGAGAGCCAAACTGCCATAGGCCATACTTCTTAATGTAGTCTGTCTGTATCTGCCTTGCTTCTATTTTTGAACCTGCTTCCAGCATAGCATCTGCACATCTCTTGAATATGACTTCTTTACCACAAAAGTATGTGTTGATATACCTCTGCAAGGTAAGTTTAATTTCCTGTATTGTTGGTTCAGACCTTTTGAACAGAAGCATTCTGGGCTTTTTCAAAACTATTGCCCATTCGGATGCTAGTACCCCACGTTCAAACTCAAAGGGTACGCATTTCTTCCAGTGTTTGTAGTATAAAGAAATAGGGGTTTTGACTAGATACATAGATACACCAAACATTGTGTATGGTGTGCCGTCTAGTTCAATCAACTCTTTCCTATACCTGAAAGATACTTTCTTTTGGGTAGAGTTTGCGAAGCGTGTTCGTGCCATTGGCTCTCTCCTTTAATTTCTTCTTTATTTCCGTGAAGGTACGTGCGTAATAATGCTTGTTCCATCCTAGACTTCTTGCATACTTGCTCAAGCTGTCCGCCACATCCCTCATTGTGGTTAATGATTCAACGCCTAGTATTTCTGGGTTTAGTATAGCATTGACTAATATCTTGCAATGGTCTGGAAGAGTATCTACAAAGTCAGTGAAGTCCGTGCATTCTTCTGGCTGTAAGTACGTGCGCATATCCGCAACGTTGTTTAATGGAGATTCCCCAAGTTCATTAGTAATATTCAGTATCTTAGGAAACCTATAAGTGCGGAGTCTTTCCCTCTTTGCCGCGTTCTTCACCAAGTTAAGGTAGGTCACTCGGTATAGTGGACGAAACTTCCGTACCCCATCCCATGCCTCATAAGCTTTCTTGAATGCTTTTCCAGCTAGTTCTGTAAGTGTATCTTCTTCCAGAAGGTTTGCGTCGTTTCTGTTTTCGGTACCATTTTGATAATCGTTTGTTGTTCCAGTATCCCTAAAGTGGTTGTACATACAAGTCACTAGTGTTTGCACATACGCGCCTTCCACTTCTAAAGTTTTTTCCCAGCTAGGTTTTCTCATCTTTTCTTTTTTGGTGTATTTCATCTCATTACTCCTTTGCTTTCCGCCAATTTGCAGAAGGTAACTCTATAATCCAATCTACGTGCTTTTCACTTTCACCAGGAAAGAGAAACTCCCCATATGTAATGCCGTCTTTAGAGTTTCCTACAAACCCGTACCTGTTGGCATTACGAGCATTGGCACTATACAAACCAAATGCTATACTCTTCGCTTCTTGTAAAAGTTTGTCATCTAATGTCATTGTTCCACCCTCTTTATGATGTGCTTGTAAATGGCATTTACTTTAGCACGTTCTTTGAATGTGGGCACTTTCTTGCCCATCTTCCTAATAGCGAACATCATTGCCAACATAACAAACTCTCTTTTGTTGAAACCTCCTTCAACAGCACACTCCATGAATCGTGCTACCAGTCTTATAGGGATGCTTGTTACGGTGACAGTTTCAGTCACTTCTTTTCTGTCCATCTTCACGATGTCCAACTCATCATCTACCGGAATTTTGCCTCTTAGTCTAATCATTTTGTTTCCTTTATACGGTAGTATATCAAACGAAAAGTTACTTAACAAATGCCAAATATCACCACACACTACTTATTTGCGACGTAGAGTTTGTGGTGTGTTTTCGTTACACAGTATAGTTATTGGGTACGGATTAGAAAGAAACACGTTCGCAAACCCCCAGTACCTATACATCATTTCAACCGAACGTTCAAACGGCATTGCTATAAAATCTTCTTTAGAAATACCATAACTATTCAACATACTTCTTAGGTTATCTTCCCTGTTCAAATATTCCCAGTTCTTCATCACCTTGGTATCTTTAGCTATATTTGCCAATCCGAATGTAGAAGTAGCTAGGTTCAGCCCATCGTCTATTTTGTATAGAAACGATGTTCTACCATCGTTGTTTTTCTTCCATGCAAAACCATACTCTTCCAGCGAAATATGAAGACTAGCGTCACTTCCTTCCCATCCGGTTCGCACAAGGAATGGGAATCCAATAAAGTCATCGGTAGCAAATTCATACAACATCTTGCAGGCCGCTACGTGCTTAAGTATTCCAGTAACGTCTGACAAATCACTATCCAACAGTTCGTCTGATAGGGGGCAGTACTCCGTCATTCTGTCCTTGTAATATACATGGAGTATATGGTTTTTAGTCGCACTCATGTGACTAGGGCCATATATCTTAGACAAAAATACTGTAGGCACTATAGACAACACACTGTGGTCGTCTAGTTCATCAACCATTTGACGTAACGTTTTCATTTCTGTTCCTTTCGGTTAGTTCGTTCATCCATGCAACAATGTGCGCAACGCATGTTGCAGTAGTTTACCAACTCTAAGTATAGCACCATAACTACTTTCCTTTCTCACTCTCAACGATGGCTTTGATCGCGCTTTTGACGGTTCTAAACTTGCGTCCCTCAAACCACTCAATGTGGTGTACATGTTGACCACGTACCAATACTACAAGTTCATTGGTCATGACGTTCACAGGCCACATTTCTCCTTCATCTCTGATTAGAACTTCTTTTTCATGGTTCTCTATAAGAAATTCCAATTGACTTCCATCACTGTAGGTATGTGTGTACGTCTCTTCAACTGGAACAATGTTGTGCTTTTTGTGATAATCCATAGCCATCTCTGAACATGTCTTGCCTCTCATACCATCCTCACTTTCTTAGTGTCTGATTTCAGTTTCAACGTTCATCCCAATAACAGAACCATAGGGGGGTAAAATACCCCTGTTAGTTCTGTACTCCACGATGTATTCCGGCGCAACCCATATAACAGGTTTGTTAGGTTTTTCTGGCCACCCAGAGAATTCCATGTCTGTAGCTATGATAATTATATCCGCGTTCAGACGGGACGCTCTGGCAATTCCTGGAGTCAGTTCTGTGCCACCTAATCCTTCAAAGGCGAAGTCTTCTCTGGTAGGAAGTGCCTTACCTTTGCCCACTTCAAACACCTTACGCACTTCCGTATCTGTCATTATGATCCAGAACATACTCTTAGCAAACGTTGCCACTAGTGAGTATATTTCTGTCGCCAGAAAAGGCAGTAGGTTAATCATACTGCCAGAAGTATCACATACCAAGGCTACGTTCCCTAGCGTCCTATTATTTCTGGATGGATATATAAATGTGGACGATGTCCTTCTTCTTGACGGCCTAGTATAGGAAGCTTTGGAGTGTTCTCTTGCCGTTAGGAACATACGAAGTTGGCGTTGCCAAGGTATCTTAGGGGGTAAGAGTTCACCACCTACTTTGGTGCGTAGATAGCTGTCTTGATGACCACCGCAACCCTTGCCTAGAACCATAGAGATTTTATTGTTTATGTCCGTCTCTGTGGCACCACCCTTTTTACTGGGCAGTAAATCATAATCCTTATATTCTTTTAATTGCCTGACAATTTCTTGGTAGTCTACTTCTGCGGGGCCATTGTTAGAAGTTTTGTCCTTGCCCTTTTCCTTGGCACCTCCATCTTTTCGGTCTTTCGGACTTCCATCCTGTCCCCCTTCTTTATCCCCTCCATCACCTTCACCTGTATTTTGTTCTTGTTTAGATTTATCTGAACCACCTTCATTACCTTCCTCACTTCCTTTAGAGTCTGGTGTGCCACTTCCCTGCTTTTCCTTTTTGTTCTCGGATTGGTACTTCTGCATCAGCTTTTGAAAGTAGTACTCTGTATCCATGTGTCGTTTAAGGAAACTAAATGCACCCCTACCTGGTATTGCTGGCGGCAGTAACTTAGGTGGTTTCCAACCGTCTGTTATAAGTATATCATTTATAGCCAAGTCACTAGCTATATTGTACAACATAGCCGTAGCTTCTGACCAATCTCTTCTGTCTTTTATTCTGTAATATTGGGCAATTCGTATGTGACTTTTTTGAACATAGTGCATTGCTTCATGTGCCAAGATAAACTTAACGTCAGCTATAGACAGTTCCAACAACAGTTTATTTGGGTTTACAAAAAGGTGTTCTCCGTCTGTGCCCATTATAAACGGCATTTTGTTATCATATACTGCTTTCATACCAATGAGTATGACGGCTAGAAATGGCGCCCTTGAGTATATCTCAAGAGTACACTTGGTAATGAGATGTTCATACGCCTGAACATCTATTTCATTTTTCTTTCCCATAAGTACCTCACATTATACCGATGTTCTTGCGTTTCTTCACGTTCACCCACCTACTGTATTCTTTAGTCTTGATGAACTCTGGGAACATTTTGCCTAATTGAGTCATCCAAATCTCTTTCCATTCATCTGACCTATGACGCATTCCATAGGATGCTAGAGACTTGACCTTCTTCATGTCCGAACCATACCTGTCTTTGACTATGCCCATACATGCCTGCATGAGATAGTAAATCATAGATGGGTCAGTTAGGATTTCCGCTTCGTCTGCATTGTCCAAAATATCATGTGGGTCTAGTCCCTCTTTGATAGACTTCTCTATTGACATATATATGGAAGCAGCTTTCATCCCAATTATTCCGGCAAGTATGGGCTGATATATGTCGTCTGTCTCGAATGGAGTATCGCTTGTATCTACCGCTTGCTTTGCGATAGTTACCATGCCACACATGTCTACCGTTCTGCGTGTACAGACTGCCAGTTCCTCATAGTCTTTTACGCTATGATACTCACTCCCAAACTGTTCACTGAACGTCCTACAGACTTGAGGTATTCCATTCATTCTTGCCCAGTTGTCATAGCTTCTGGAATCTCCCTCACTGTTGCTTGACATGAATATCGTACACATTCTGGTACGTGCCGCTTGCGACATAGGATTGGTGTATATGTCAGCAGTGCCATTTAGGGCGCATATAGGATAGGCGTTGGGAGATATAAAGTGCCCATGATATTCGCCTCCCAATAGGGCTTGCAATCCAGCATTCTGTGTTTCAGGCGTACCCCTGTCAAACTCATCCATGAATATGATCGACCATTCTTCCGAATCAAATGGAAGAGTCATAAGCATCCTATGCAACACCCTACCACTAACCTTGTCATATTGTGGCAGTCCACCTATATCTTCCGGTGGTACCATAGAAAGAATCAGTTTGTATATGTTTAGTGGTATTTTCTTCTTCTTCAAGGCTGTGGCTAACCTTTTGTGAAACGTCTTTACTACAGTTGTTTTGCCACAGCCTGTATCACCTACCAAAGCGGTAGGTACTTTTAGATCCAATTGCAGACCCTTAGCGATTTCCGTTGCTCTCCAGTTCAGAAGCAATATGCGGCCAATTTGATCGCCGGATACAAACGTTGTTATCTTGCCCATTTTTCATTCTCCTTTTGGTTTGTTACAGTTGCCTAATTGGCAATTAGGCGTTCGATGTCGGTTGGGAAAGGACCATCTGGTTCACAGTCATCTATGTTTCCAGAGAGTCCAGTGCAGTTTCCATAGAGTCCGGTACAGTCTCCAGAGAGTCTAGTGCAGTCTCCACGGAGTCCAGTGCAGTTTCCATAGAGTCCGGTACAGTCTCCAGAGAGTCTAGTGCAGTCTCCACGGAGTCCAGCACAGTCTCCACGGAGCCCACTA
>Ga0172377_10003456_pt1 | contig 16225 bp, 12 predicted proteins | sample Pumphouse3metaG_FD_119749 | JGI IMG/M metagenome (GOLD analysis project Ga0172377, IMG submission 119749) | Leachate microbial communities from a municipal landfill in Southern Ontario, Canada - Pumphouse #3 metaG | ecosystem: Engineered > Solid waste > Landfill > Unclassified | place: Canada...
AATTTGGACGATGTTATCGTCCGCAGCTGCATCTCGGCAATAAAGACAAGCAAGCTTGTCTTTGCTGCGCTCGATTTGCATGCGGTTCATTTAACCAAAGCAATTTTTAGTCAAAAGAAACCCCCGTGCTCTGCGCGGGGCTTCCGTATTCTATAGCTATGAAAAACCCTCATCATTAAAGAAATTAAGTCATACCGTCTACGAATGCAAGTATCACATCATCTGGTGTCCAAAATATAGATTCCGGGTGATGGACGGAGAGGTCCGCTTTTATGCCCGCGACGTGATCCGGCGTCTTTGCAAATGGAAGCACTAGACGATGATTCAGGGTAACGCCCAGAAGGATCACGTCCATCTTGTTCTTGAAATACCACCGAATCAGAGCGTGAGCTTTGTGGTCGGCTTCTTGAAAGGCCGTAGCGCAATAAAGATATTCGACCGTCACAAGGATCTCCGCAAAAAATACTGGGGCATGCATTTCTGGTCGACCGGCTATTTCGTAAGCACAGTCGGAGTGAATGAAGAGCAGGTCGTGAAACATGTCCGCTGGCAGCAGAAGAAGGACTGCGAACAGGACAGCCAGGAAAATCTGTTCGGCATGCTTTGATTTAGATAGCGCCCTTTTGTGGGATCTAGGGGCCTGTTTACGCCACCCCTTTTAGGGGTGGTCGTTTACAGGGGCCCTTTTGATATTTCCCTTGAAAAACAAAGTAATGCGTATAACATTTTTAGCTGTTTCTAAATTAAATTGAGTGCTAATTTATACACACTGAAAATACTTTGTATGAATTCATAAAAATCATTTTAAAATGGCAAAAGCCCCGGATCCTTTAAGATCCGGGGCTTTATGCGGTCGGACAGACTTGAACTGTCAAGCGATTACTCGCACTAGCACCTCAAGCTAGCGTGTCTACCAATTCCACCACGACCGCGTGGTCATTGATTACGCGCACTAATTTAAATTATTGCGCTGGCGCTGTCAAGGGACTTTCTTGGGAATTTTGCGCCGGTGTTACTGGTGCCGTTGTTGGGAGCTGTGGGACAGTAGCTTTGCTTGCGGATTCTTGAGCGGACTCCTTCAGTGCGGAGGTGGACTTCGCTGTGCGGTCTTCCTGAATAGTCATATACCCAAGGATAAAGACCAAGAGGAGGAACACGACGCCGACTCCACGGGTGAGCTTCTGAATGAAGGTCGCAGCACCTGCCGTAGAGAACGCGGATTGAGAAGTCATTCCGCCGAGTCCGGCGAGGCCACCCATCTTATCGTTCTGGAGAAGGACCAGAAGCATCAAGAATAGGCAAAGAAAGATATGGATTACGATTCCAATCCAAAAAAGTGTTGACATAGTTATTCCTTAAAAAACGCAAATGAATGAAAAGCGATTAGCGCTTTTCAGCAGCGTCAATGATAGCAAAGAAAGAATCAGCTTTCAATGCGGCACCGCCGATAAGACCGCCATCAATGTCGTTCTGGGAGAGAAGACCTGCGGCGTTACCCGGTTTCATCGATCCACCATATTGGATGCGCATCTCGTCGGCGATCTTTGCACCATAGAGATCCTTGATCACGGAGCGGATATATGCATGGGCTTCTTCAGCCTGTTCATCTGTAGCGACCTTGCCTGTGCCGATAGCCCAGACCGGTTCGTAAGCGAGCACGCATTTTTCTGCGTCTGCAGAAGAGACGTCCTTGAACGCGCCCGTGATCTGGGTGGAGAGGACTGTCTTGAGCTCGTTGGCTTCCCGTTGCGGGAGGGTTTCGCCAATGCAGATGATCGGCTTGATATTTGCCGCGAGTGTTTTTTTGACCTTGAGGTTCACTGTTTCTTCGGTTTCATGGAAGTATTGCCGCTGTTCAGAGTGACCAATGATAATGTATTCTGCGCCGATTTCCTTGACCATATCAACGGAAACCTTACCTGTGTATGCGCCCTGATCTTGCCAGTGGATGTCTTGGATGGCGAGCTTAACGTTTGTTCCCTTGACAACGTCTGCAACCTTAGCTGCGGCGAGGTACGTAGGAGCGATGACGACTTCCGTTTTTTTGATGCCCTTGACAGCATCGACAATTCCTTTTGCGAGAGCGATGCTTTCGCTCACGGTTTTGTTCATTTTCCAGTTACCGGCAATAATATATTTGCGCATATTAAGACTCCTTAAGAGGGTTGCGTGTGAAAACTGCGGTCAAAATTAGAAAAAAAGCACCGCCTTTGTGCGGTGCTTTTTGTGTAAAGTCTGGAATTATTAATAGCCTGTCGGCATTGCAGATGCCGGAGGCGGCTGTGATCCGCCGTAGCGGTCGCCTTCGATTTTTTCAAGGATGAGCTCATTTTCATAGCCCTCAAGACGTGAAACGTCGGGCTTCTTCCATTTGAGACGGGTAATGAGTTTGCCGTCGCGGGAGTAGTATTCCCAGACGTAGCCGTCATCAAGTTCGTGGTCCGGTGGGCCCCAGAGAAGATTTACCATTTCCTGGGTCATCCCTTCTTCGATGTAACCCATGAGGAAAATGTCCTTGAGGCGCTTTTCAATACCCATGCTTTCCTTGGTGGCAAAGTATTCGCGTTCATATTTCTCTACGCCGCGTTCTACGAGGACGGAAGAGGAGTAGCGGCTGTTGCACGCGGAAAGGGCGAGGACCGCCAGGCCGAGTGCGACGAACTTGCTAATGTGCTGCATAATCGCTCCTAAAATAAAGTTGCATCATAATTGAACTAGGCTAAAATAAGAATTTTTGAAAGTAGTAAACAAAAGTTTTTGTAATTTTACGGCAAATGATCGCTTCTCGGCTTTTGCGGACCTTCTTTTTTTGTTTTGGCATTTTCTTTTTCGGAATGTCAAGTGCTGCTTCCTATAACCAAAATGGTTTGTACGGACTTAAATACGGGCCGAACCTCGCTTGGTCGCTGGCCGGCAACACGCCTTTTGTATGGGGACAGTGGCTTCCGCAGGCTACGGGAAATTTATCTTTCGATTGGATTGAACCGCTGAATGGCCTTCCATACGGGAATGATTTGGACTCGCGGGCGTCTTTTCTCCGGTTTAATACGGAATTGGTACTCTCTCCTTTTTATGGTGGGTTCCGTATGGGACTGGGTATCCGTCCGTTTCAAGCGAATCCTCAGATAGAGACCCGTTTTGTTTATGAGAATTACACTTATTTTAACTCCAACGTCGAAATGACGCTTTCGAGCAATAAAGAAAATGGGAACATTGCCGATTCTTGGACTGCGGATTGGATTACGAACCGTCTCTACAGTAATTCTTCTGTAGATTATATGCAGAACTTTGCTTTTTGGCTTGACTTGGACTACAGCTTTGGCAATGGGGGCCTTTTGGGCGGCGGCTTTCATTATACTTTGGTCGATGTCAACACAAGTTATGAAGGCAAGAGCTATGATTATACCCGGAACATTCCTGTCTTTAGCCGGGATTTCATCTTGGATTTTATTTTGTACGGGTGTTTCCCCGTGCATCCCAACTGGGCCCTGTCTTTTTATCTCTTGTCCTATAATACGGGTTATTCCCGGTCATCTGCGGGGACTTATTTAAAAGAACCATTGAGTTATGCCCTTATGTTGCTCGGCCCATCATTTACTTGGGATAAAAAGTTGAGTCGGGCAACGCTGATGGTTGGATTTTGGGAGAGAGAGAAAAAGCGTTATTATAAAGGACGCTTGTCTCAGCAATTTTTAATCCATCTGCAATATCAGCGGAACTTTGATTTCCCCGTCGCCCCCGTTCCACAGCGGTGAGAAAATTTTCTTTTCTTGTTTTTTGCCCGTTTTCGTTTTTTCTTGAGCGTTATCGTGGATGACTTTTGCTGTCCGCACCCAAAGCGATCCTGAATAATTTTGACCTTTGATGTCTATAACGGCAGGGAGATATATTCCATCATAGGAACTCCAAGTGTGAATCCTGATGTGCCGCTTCTCTCCTTTTGCTCCATTCATTTGTATGCTATCTGGATGAGGAGAATTGAATGTCAGTGAAAACCAAGTTTGTGAAAGGGCTGTGGCGAGTCTGTTTGAATTCTTGTTTGAACTATCTTTACAGGCGAAGTCGCCATTTGCGAGAAGTTCGAGATCATCCCATTTCAAGGGACTTATTCCGATGTATTCTTTCAAGTGGTGTATGGCCATTTGGCGTTTTATTTTTTGCGGAAGCATTTCGATGTAACGATAATTTGGGGTGGTGATGTATCGATACGAAGTTTTACCAGAAATGGTTATGTCGAAGGAATCCGGCGCTTGAACATGATGTTTCCAAAAAAGTTCGATGCGGATCCGGCTGTATTCTCGATTGATGAATTGCCCTTCTGCGGAAATTAACATAGATGAGTCGGAGAGTAGTACAGGGCATATATCTGCTCCATAAGTTTGTAGCGATAGAAGTATGATTAGGAAGATCCCTGTGTGTAAAAAAGAATTCATTATGGAACAAAGATAATTATTGCGGGAACTAAAAAAGCAAGAACCCCTTCTTCTTTCTACTAAGCGTTCGGAATATGGCGAAACCGATACCTAGGAGATTTAGAAAAAGGGGTTCCCGTTTAATTGCTGGGTCAGCTGATAGTTCGGCAACTGGCCCAGCTCTATGGATACGATACTTTTGAAAATTTCTCTAATTCATTCATGGACGCCTCTAAAAATTCATTTGCTCTGACCAGAAGCAGGTTCCCTCCGGGGAATATCGGTTTTGTAGAACCGACATTCAGGTTGGCACTGTAGGTGTGAGGATGGAACAATCGTGACACCGCAACAACGAGAAGCCGGTTCCCTTTTTGGGGAACGTCAGGATTCGAAGAGCCGGACTCTAGGCCGGCCCCGAAGGGGTGAGGATGGAACAATCGTGACACCGCAACAAATCAATTACAGCATTTCGCAGGTAGTAACTGAAGCCTGTTGCCGAGCCTAACATTGCTCAGCCAAATTAAGTTAAGCTAAGCCAAATTAAGCTAAATCAAATCAAACTAAGTCAAGCCACGCTGAATCAAGTTAAGCTATGCTAAGTTTTACCGCTGTATTCGGCTTTTGTAACAGTTGTCACATGAAGTGGCGAAAAGTGTTCAAACCGATTATCGCGATAGCAATCGCGCCCGCTAGCATGATTGAGGTTCCGAAGCGGATCTTGAATGTATCTATCCGCCTATATGACGCTTTGGTCACCCGCTATGGTTTAGTAAATTCTCCAAGCAGGTTACTTAAGGAAACGACTCTCTTGAGGGAACGACGTTTGCCTTGCTGAGATATGACCTCTTTTGTGCTTGCGTATTTGTCGGTGCAATTCGGCTATGTATATGCAGACATATACCCGCAGCTAGACCAAACGATACTCAAGCGATAAAGGCAAGCCTTTCGATCTTTGCTGCACTTAATTTGCGTATGGTTTTCTTCACCAAAGCCATTTTTAGTGGTTTCCTCATGCTATCTCTCCGGTTTTAATTAGGGTGAGATAATGCTGAATTTTATTTCCATAAAACAACTTTTTCAAGGAGTTCTCTTTGGAGATAGAATCTTTGGCTTATTGTTCTTCTCCTTCTGCAGCGGCTTCGCTGTTAGTATCGGAAGAGCCCTCTTCTGATGTGGAGATTGCGTCTGTTTCGGCGATATCGAACATTTTTACATCCTTCATCTTTTCGCGGAGTTTGGCCTCAATCTCATTGCAGATTTCTGTGTTGCTCTTGAGGAACAGGCGGGAACCTTCTCGACCTTGCCCGATGCGTTCTCCGTTGTAGGAGAACCAGGATCCGCTTTTTTCGATAACGTCAAGTTCTACGGCGAGGTCGAGGATGGAAGCTTCGCGGGAAATGCCTTGTCCGTAAAGGATATCGAATTCGCATTCGGTGAACGGAGCGGCAACCTTGTTTTTGACTACCTTAACGCGTGTGCGGTTTCCGATAATGTCATCTCCATTCTTGATTTGGGCGATGCGGCGGATGTCCAAGCGTTGTGTGGCATAGAATTTAAGGGCGTTGCCGCCGGTGGTTGTTTCCGGGTTGCCGAACATAATGCCGATTTTCATACGGAGCTGGTTGATGAATAGCATGCAAGTATTGGACTTGGAGAGAATTCCGGTGAGCTTGCGTAGGGCTTGGGACATCAGGCGAGCTTGAAGGCCGACGTGGTTGTCTCCCATTTCTCCGTTGATTTCTGCTTGCGGCACAAGGGCTGCGACTGAGTCGATAACGATGATGTCTATGGCTCCAGAGCGAACGAGCGTTTCTGCAATGTCGAGGGCCTGTTCGCCGGTATCTGGCTGGGAGACGAGTAGTTGCTCAATATTGATGCCGAGCTTCCGGGCGTATACCGCATCGAATGCGTGTTCCGCATCGATAAACGCCGCGACGCCGCCGAGTTTTTGTGCTTCTGCAATGGCATGGAGTGTAAGGGTGGTCTTGCCGGAAGATTCCGGTCCATAGATCTCGATGATACGTCCGCGGGGAAATCCACCGACGCCGAGAGCCATGTCCAGCTGGATGCATCCGGAAGGGATCACGGGGATATCCTGTTCCGGCTGGCTGCCGAGGCTCATGATGGCACCCTTGCCGAAGTTCTTTTCGATCTGTGCAATGGCTGCTTCTACTGCTTTTGCCTTTTCTCCGCTGAGGGGCTTGTTGAGGGTGGGAGCGTTCTTGTCTTTTTTAGCCATTTTTTTATTCTCCGATGTGTTTTGTTTCTTCATTAATATAACAATTACTGAACTTTTGTGCAAGTGCTTTTTTGTGTCAAAATAGCAATCCGCAGAGTGTTCAATACTTTAAAGACGCTTTTGTTGCGGATTTGTTCCCGGTCTCCCGAAAATTTTTCATTAAAGGCGAAAATTTTACGATTAGATGCCACTGCCATCCATACAAAGCCGACTGGTTTTTCGGTGGAACCTCCATCCGGCCCGGCGACTCCCGATGTGGCGACAGCCCAATCTGTGTTATAATGCTTGAGTGCGCCCTTGGCCATAGCCTTTACGACTTCTTCACTTACAGCTCCGAATTGATCGAGCATTTCTTGAGGCACCCCCAAGATATCGCGTTTAGCGTCATTCCAGTAAGTAACGGCTCCTCCTTTGAAAAAATCCGAGGCTCCAGGGAGATTGACGATTTCGCTTGCGATGAGGCCGCCTGTGCAGGATTCCGCTGTAGAAAGCGTTTCTTTGCGGGATTTTAAGAGTTCGGCAATCGTCTCCACCATATTCTTTCCGTCCGTAGAAACGATCAAATCCTTGTCGCCCAAAGCTTGGATGAGCTGTTTTTCAAGTTTCTCAAGAGTTTCCGCTGATTCGTGAGAATAGGTGCGGAAAATGATGGAATCTTTGACAGGGAGGCTAGACCAGGACGTTCCTTCGTGAAAATTCACTTTGGAGAAGCGTTCTCCCATATCGGATTCGCTGATACCCGATAGCCTGAGTTCCCTGCTGAAGAATTTGGACGGATGCTTTGTAGAAAGATAGGGTGCTACGTGGCGGTCGAACATTTCGCGGGCTTCGCGTGGCACTCCCGGTACGGCAAAGAGGGTTATTCCGTCTTTTGAAATACTGAATCCGGGAGCAGTTCCGATTGGGTTGTCAAGTACTTTGGAACCTTGCGGGAAGCATGCCTGGATTTTGTTGCTTGCTGGGTAGGCTTTGCCCTTTTTCGCAAAATAAGCTTTAATCGGTTTTTCCCATTCGGCAATGTATTCAAGCGGTGCGTTGAATGTAGTCGCAATTAGGTCCCGCGTCTTGTCGTCTTCCGTAGGGCCGAGGCCTCCGCTGAGAATAACTGTAGAAGCATCTGCCTTGCGGATCATTTCCCAAGTGACGGTCCAGACAGAAGCGTCATCAGGGAGGGTTATTTGATACGAAACATCAAAACCCATATCGCGCAAACGGCCCGCTATCCAGTGGGCGTTCGTGTTGAGTGTAAATCCTTGGGTGAGTTCCGTTCCCAAGTTTACAATGGCGACTTTATTGTTCGTTGTTTGATTCATTTCGTCTTCCTTGTTCTATAAGATAGAAACCGATTTTGTCAGAAAATGTCATTTTTCAAAAAAGGCCATTCTCCGTTTTTCAGTTCCTTAAAAAGTCTGGTTTCTCCGGCTTTATAATGCACCTAAAGATAAATTCTGTATCTCTTTTTGTTATAATTATGGGCGATGCGGGTCTCTCGTCACATTTTTTCCTTGCTGGTACTTGCCGTTTTTGCGCTACACTTCCGTGCGGAAGCGGATGACCGGATTGTGAAAGGGAAAACGGGCGTTCCAAGTATAGACTCCCTCCCTGTTTATGAGTGGGATGTGCCAACGGATCACAAATCGCTTCCCCTTACCCTAATCTGCGGAATTTTTCCGGGCGGCGGGCAATATTACACAGGGCATTACATTCGGGGCGGATTCATTACTGCTATTGAACTCGGACTTGCTTATGAAGTGTTCGTGAATAAGGCATATCAGAAACAGAAGCGTTTCGATCAGGCAAAGGAGTTCCAGGATTCCGTGATGCTCTATACGCAAAAAATGCTTTCTTCCCGCGATAGCTTGGAATTGTTTCAGGAGAGACGCAATAAGTATGCGGAGCGCATCCGCACGTTCAGCGACCGTAAAATCGAGGAAGAAGATCTTCGCAAGTCCGAATTTACGTGGATGATAGGCCTTCACGTCTACAGCCTTTTCGACGCTTACGGAATTTGGGTAAATGATAGAGGGCATAGCGTGGAATACCGGCCAGTGAAATCGGCCTTTTTGAGATCGCTCGTCCCGGGCTGGGGGCAGATGTACAATAGGGAGTATGGAAAGGCGGGGCTTGTGTATATGGGACTTATGGGGGCTGTCGTGAGCGTCAAGTCGCGCCAGCATGTTATTGAATATTATTTGGACCGCAAGCATGCTTTGGAAAAAGAGGATTCATCTAATAGCGATCTGGATGATATCGAGGAACAGATAACTTATTACCGGAAGAACCGCAACCAATATATTTGGGGTATAGCTTTAATTTATATGTATTCGATGGGCGATGCTGTGGTGGATGCGATGATGAGTGATTTTGATAACCCCGTCCATTTTGCTATGGGACCGGATTTTAATGGTGGAATAGAGGCCAGCCTTTCAATAGATTTTTGAAATTTTTGAAAAAAACGACAAAATGGTGCGCAAGAGATCACGGGAAAAGAGAAAACGTTCGTTTTGGGGTGCTTATGTATATAAAAAAATAACATTACGTAAATATTTTTTATATTGTCAAGTAGGCTTGTTGGATATTTAAGGAACGGGGGTTCCTATTATGATTGGGTTCTATAGAAGAAATATGAGAAATTTGTGTACCCTTTTATTGACGGGTACGTTAACAAGTGGCGCGTTTGCCGCTGCCGTGGCTCCTTTGTACTTTGTAAATCCCACGACCCTTACGAATGTTCCGGCTGATTCTCAGCAGGGGTACTGGAATTATCTAATGAAATATAAGGCGTGGGGCACAGAGGGCATTACCTTTATCGGCATGAATATAAAGATGCCTGACAGCAGCGGTTACTTTGGCACAGCTACGGGTGATTTTACTGCAGGGAATGACCAGCACATTGTCGGTGGTCCGATCATCATCGGCGGAAATATTACTCTTGGTACGGGATCTGACCAGTTTTTGACTGGACCTGTGCGTGCGTCTGGAGGTTTTACTGCAGGGCCTAATGCTATAAATAAATTTTTCGGGATTAACTGTGTGGCGGGCACTGCAAATGAAAATGCGCAAAACGGCATAAGTAATGCGGGTGGTACTTTGTATCAAGGAGCAAATGCTTCAAGTGGGGCTTGTAAACCCGATTCCCTTGTTCCTTCTGTGTGGACGACGATGGCCGTTCCTCAATTGGATGATGCCGGAGTCGTTTATGGAGCGGCTCTTTCTGCTAATAACAGTACTATCTATATAGATGTTCCTCCAAAAACATCATCAGATTCGGGAGTATACGATCTTTATCTTGAGGGAATTTCTTTTTCGAACGATAGCCGTTTGTATGTGCGTATGCCTGAGGGAGGGCGCTTGACCCGTGTATTCCTGAATACAAATATCTCCTTTGGCAAAGGATCTAAAATTCAGATTACGTATGTGGGATCGGGCAGTACTTATGACTATACTGCAAAAAAGTATACTTCGGTGGTTTCCTCTTCAACAGTTCAAAATACCAATTATGCTGGCAACCTTCTGTTTTATATGAAGGGGGATATGAGCTGGCCCGCCTTTTCTTCAACGGATACGATACAGGGGTCTTTTATTTCTGCCGGTACGATGACCTTGCAGCAGCAAATGACGCTTGCAGGCCAGTTGATTGCAACGAACCTTTCTATTAATGCGAATTTTGATGGTACTGGTTTCCGTTATGTTCCGTTCGATCCTCCTGTACTGGATCCGACGGCTCTTTCCGGTGGCGTGTTTATCGAAAATAATCAGAATCAAGAAGTCCGCATGTCTTTAGATACGCTCGCTTCTACTCAAGTTTCTTTTAGGTATTGCTTTACGCTGAATGAAACGGATTCTTCTGTTTCGGCATCAAAGGACGATTTTGATCTTTCGACGATGCCGATGAAGATCTGCGGATCGGATACGGGTTCTGTGGCCATAGCGGAGGGCGACTCCATTTCTGGGGAGAAGGTCTATGTAAATGTGAAACTGGATGGTTTAAAGGAGGGCACAGAGTATTTTCGCCTGTATATCTTTGACCTAGCGGGAGCCGTGCTTCCGAACAATCTCCGCACAGGTTACTTTACGCTTGCCATTACGGATGTGGATGCAAATATCTTTCCGGTTTTGAATGACACTTCGTTGACTGTTGCAGAAAATACGGTAGGTACGTTTGCCACTCTTGTGGGCACCGATAAGAATGCTGAAGATACCCTGACGTATTCTGTGTTGAGCGGAGATACAGCATTATTTACTGTTTCTTCTTCGGGAAATGTCTCCGTCAAGACGGGGAAAAATCTGGATTTTGAAACACATGATCCTTCCTATGAGCTTCTGGTGAGAATCTTTGATGGCGAGGATTATGATACATCTAAAGTTACTATTAGAGTACTGGATGTGAATGAGTCTCCGTCTCTTCGCGACACAGTTCTGAGCGTGAAGGAGAACGTTTCTGTGGGGACCTCGGTGGGGATAGTTTCTGGCTCGGACCCTGACACGGCTGCGGGCTACTCGACCCTGCGCTACAGCCTCGTGTCCGGGGACACCTCCGCGTTCGCGATGGATCCCTCGACGGGGAAGCTTACGACGCGGACCTCGATCGACTACGAGACGAAGTCGTCGTACACGCTCGTGGTGCGGGTCTCGGACGGTTCGCTGAGCGGGACGGGGAATGTGACGGTCAGGGTGGAGGACGTGAACGAGCGGCCTTCGGTGACGGCGTCTACGTTCAGGATCGCGGAGACTGCGGCCGCGGGTTCTCTGATCGACACGGTGGAAGCCCGGGACCCTGACGGGGACCTGCTGACGTACTCGGTCCTGAGGGACACGAGCGGGAAGTTCAGGGTGGACCCCTCGACGGGGGCGCTGTCGCTCCGCGACGGGGAGACCGTGGACTACGAGTTGACGAGGATGTACGGGATCACGGTGGTGGCGACTGACCCGGACGGCCTGTCGGACACTGCGGAGATAAGGATCGACGTGACCGACGAGAAGGAGGTGGTTGAGATCACGTACGCGGAGGCGGGGGACTCGAGCTGGACCTACCCTGACACGGTGCGGACGAACCGGGGGACGATATACGTTGAGTGGACGGAGGACGGGCGGCTCCGCGACAGCACGGTGAGCCTTGTGGACGGGAAGAACGTGATGATCGTGAGCTACCAGGAGGGCTCGGACACGCTGGTCGTGTACCGGAGCTCGAGGATCCCGGACGTGGCGATCTCTGCGTCGGGCGACACGTCGGGCCGGCCGTCGGGCGTGACGATAGTGGAGGCGAAGGACGCTGGGGACACGGCGAGCTACGTGCGCTCGAGGTCGGTTGACGTCTCCCTCTCGGTGACGGACTCGTCGGGTACCTCTCCGCGGACGGACACTCTCTCGGTGAACGTGAGCCTGGATACGGTGTCAGTGACGGCGAAGGAGATCAAGACAGCGGAGGGGACGATAGGGAAGGTTGACCTCGGCGACGGATCGGCGCAGCCTGACGGGGAAGTGACGCACGCTGTGCTCGGTCCGGACCTGATGTCGGTGTCGTACTACGACACGACGGCCTCGGGAACGGCCGTGAGGGTGACGTACTACACGGACGGGGACGGCAAGCGTCTCGTGGACTCCGAGGGGAGGGAATATTGCGAGGTCTCCTACGCCTACTACTCCGCCGCGGACGGAAAGTACGTGACGCTCGCCTACACGGTGGACGAGGACGGTTATGTGAAGACGGACGGGGACGGGAATACGCTCTACACGGTTTCGTACACCTACACGGACCCGAAGACGAAGAGGGACCTGACGGTTTCGTACACGGTGGACTCGGAAGGGAACGAGAGCCTCGACGGGGACGGGAACATGCTGTACGACGTGACGTACCGCTACACGGACTCCTACGGTAACGGGTCGAGCGCGACCGCGCTGGTTGTCGTGGACCTGGTCCCCCCCGTGGTGAAGATAGTGACGCCGGAGGACATGTCGAGGACGGGCGAGCTTTCGGTATCGGTGGTGTGGACCGTGGACGGGGTGGAGCAGGACACGCTCACGACGCAGGGCCTCTCCGACGGGGTGAACCGGATCATCCGGACTTACCGCGACAAGGCGGGGAACGAGGGCTCGGACACGGTGAACGTGCTGCTGAAGGCGGGCAAGGTGATCACGGTGGAGGTGGAGAAGGGCCTCGTCTCTCCGACGACGAAGACGGTGGAGAAGTACACGGCGGCGGCGACGACGGCCGTGGAGGGCGCGAGCTACGGGGTTAGCTTCCTGAACGCGCGCACGGGCCTTGAGGAAGAAGTCCTAGTCGGCACGGAAAGCGGAAGCGTGGCCGGTTCATATAGTGAACCGTATACAGGGCTTTCGGGCACCCACCTCGGCCCGACGCTCGTGGTTACGGCCCAGGTTCCCGCCGTGAACGGGACTGGCACGTCTGCGACGCTGTCGAGCATCGTCGAGAACGGGTACGTGTCGCTGGACACTGGCGGCGGCTGGGACCGCACGATGATCCCCGCGGACGAGTACGTGGATGACTACTGCAGCGAGGCCTTCCGGAAGTCGTACGACAGCGTGGGCTCGGAGGCGAGCCTCTACACGAACTACTTCAGGATGGACGTGTGGGTGTTCACTACGCTCGGCTCCTATGTCGGGGAGTACGCCTTCAACGAGAAGGCGGGCTCGTCGTCGTACGTGGACGGGAAGGGGATGATCACGCTGTACTTCGAGCTGAAGCCTGACGGGGACGGCTACCTGAAGGCTTCCGACGGCCGCCTGCTCGGCACCGGCGCGTACATCTTCAAGGCGTCGGTGACGATGACGTCGGTCCTCGAGTGCGGGCTGCCGGACTACAGGAAGGGCTACAGGCGCGTGGCGAAGGACGACCTCCTCGAGTCCTGGGGCTACAAGCGCCCCCGGAACTGAATCTTCCCGGATTAAGTCAAACCAGGCTCTCACAAAAGAGCCTTCTTTTTTTAAGATTTTTCTGTGACTAACGGAGATTGTTTGATTCCTCCGTAGATCGTTTCGAATGTACCGAGCAATTTCCCGGTAGAAGTCTCTCCAATTTCAAATCGGGTTACCATAGTATAGGGAAATTGACCTTCCACGAATTTTTCGTCCGGGACTTTGCAAATGGAGTGCTCGATGGCAGCAATGACTCCGGCGTGTGTTACAAACAGCACTTCTTCTTCGCCGAGAAGTTCTTTAATGAATGCCGTAACCCGCTTATCCATATCATGAAAAGATTCTCCGTTTGGAAAGCGGAATCCACGGAGGTCTGCCTTCCAGGCTGCCATTTCCTCTCTAGGCACTTCTGTGAGTTTCTGCCCTTCCCAAGAACCGAAGTTGAGCTCGATGATGGCCTCTTTGGGCTCTATAGGTAGTTCCAATTCGTTTGATACTTTCCCGGCTAGTTTGATGCAGCGCTTTAAGGGGCTTGAAAAAAGACGCTTTGCCTCGCAATGTGCGGCAAGAACTTTCAGCGCCGGCGGATATTCTTCTTCAAAATCGGGAGATACATCGAAATCGGTGCGTCCATAGCAGACATCGGCTGGATTGTATGGCTTTGTATGACGGAGAGTCCAGAGAATCATAATAAAAATCCAAAAAAAATCCCTAGACTACCCTTACACATAAAGATTCACAAGTCCGTTGCTGCTTTCGCTCTGGCGGGGTGCCCGCAAATAATCATTGAAAGGGGTCTAGGGATTATCCAATATAGAAAATTTTAAAAATATATTGTAGGGCACTTCTAAAAAGTAATCTATGGCAAAAAAGGCTATGCCGCTCAAAGAAGTCTTTAGTAGGGATGTCTTGCTCTATCGTCTGCGTTTCGGTTATATTCAAGAGTTCCCGTTTTTGTTTGGCCCCATTCATTCTTTCGCGAATAATTTTTAGAAGAGTCCCGTAATGATTGATTTTTTTGCTAACTTTGGCCGAAAGTTAAGAAGGTGAGCTGAGATTGTGAATCTGTATAACAAAAAAAATAGAAAAGCAAGTTTTTTGCATACTTTTTATTGTAAAAAAAAGAAAATATTTTAAAATGTTGTTTATATTTAACAATAGGGTGCTTGATTTTTAAGGAACGGGGGTTCCTATGGCTGGGTGTAATTGTAAAAAAATAAAAGTCTTGCTGGCTTTGGTGCTCGTAAGTGCCTTGTTCAGCGCGGTTTCTGCGTCTTCTTCTACCGCAGTTTCTCCAATGTATTTTTCCACGCTGGGTTCTCCTTCGACGTCTGCTGATTCGGGAGAACAGCTTGCCTATTGGAAATCTTTGATGAAGTACAAACTGTGGGGAACCAAAGGCATCAATTTTAATAAACAGAATGTAAAAATTGCAGATTCTAGTGGATACAATGGCACGGCTACAGGTGACGTTGTTTTTTCAAATGGAGGACACACTCTTGGCGGGCCGCTCCTTGTTGGTGGAAATTTGCGTTTTTCTTATCCCGGATCTTCTCCTAGCAAGGATTCCTTGCTGAAGGGGCCTGCCCGCGTTTTGGGAAATTTGTTGCTCGCTGCTTGGTACAATCCCACAGAAACTGTCTATCAGGGCGATTATTGCATTCAGGGACAGGATTCCGTTACGGGTGGGTCTTCTGACCATACGGAGGTGCAGAGATGGGAACAATATGTCACGGGAAACGTTTATGCTCCGTTCACGGGAGCCGATGCCGCTTATAATGCCTGTCCTTCTTCCGTGCCTGCTGTCGATACTTTTCTGACTGTGCCGGTGCTTCCTGAACCTTCGAACTGGGACGAAGGCATTTCAATGACTGCAGGGGTTGCTGAAACGACTTTTGTCGATGTTCCTCCTGAAACCGAATCGGACTCTGGAGCTTATGATAAGTACATTACTAAAATAGAGATGAGTGGATATGTCAATAAGTATCTGTTCATCCGGATGCCTTCTGATGGGCGTTTAACCCGCATTTTTGTCCGCGATACCATAGCAATTGACGCGAGTGCCAACAGTGCGGTGATACATGTCATCTATGTCAATGATGATGCCACATTTAATACAACGACAAAATCATGGGATAATTTTGATGCGTTGAAGGCGACTTTTGTGACCAATGCGGATTATGCGGGTAATCTGCTCTTTTATACAAACAAAGATATTGTCTGGAATGCCATGATCGCGCCTTCCTATCAAGGTACGTTTATGACGACGGGAACTTTTACCATCAAGGATCATTTTGTCTTGGCGGGCCAGTTGATTTCCGACAGCTTATTTTTTGAATCGGATATAACCGGTGATTTCCGTTATGTTCCGTTTAATCCAAGCATTTTGAGCATAGATCCGACAGCGCTTGCGAGTGGTTCCTTTATTGAAAATAATAAGAATCAGTCCGTGCCGATTACTTTGGATTCAGTAACGACAGTTGATGTTTATTTTGATTATTGCTTTGACCTTCCTAAATTGGCGGCTGTTAACTTTGCAAGTATTGCTGATTTTGATACAACTGCTGCAACGGGACATCCTATTCCTATTTGCGGAATAGACACGGAAACAGTCGAAATTGCAAGCGGTTCGCTTATTCCCAAAGATTCGGTTTTTGTGAATGTGGTAAAAGATGGTCTGATTGAAGGCTTGGAATCT
>Ga0172377_10003459_pt1 | contig 16221 bp, 14 predicted proteins | sample Pumphouse3metaG_FD_119749 | JGI IMG/M metagenome (GOLD analysis project Ga0172377, IMG submission 119749) | Leachate microbial communities from a municipal landfill in Southern Ontario, Canada - Pumphouse #3 metaG | ecosystem: Engineered > Solid waste > Landfill > Unclassified | place: Canada...
CCAGAGGGGTTCAACTTTGACATTCTGAGTGATGAAGCTCATGCCTATCTGAAGAATTCAAACGCTCTGCTGAAAACACCTTATCAAAGACTGAAAAAGATGAATCCACTTGCAATAAAATTGTATAGAGATCATAACATTGATTTGAGGTCTCAGATGCTCGAGATCAATGTATGTGCTCAAAACCACAACGGTGGAATACTTGTTGACTGCAACTGGGAGAGTGATATCAAAAATCTCTATGTTGTTGGTGAGGCATCTGGAACCTTTGGTGCATACAGACCTGGAGGAAGTGCCCTGAATTCAACTCAGGTTGGATCTTTGAGGGCTGCAGAGAGTATATGCTTGAGAGAGAGTGAGGATTCTGATGAGATCTCAAATGTTGATGAATCTGCATTGGAAGATTTTGATGAATTGATATTGAATATATCAAAAAGAGATGTCCCTTTTGATATAAAGAGAACTGTGGAATCTTTTGAAAGCAGGATGAGCGATGGTGCAGCTTTCTTGAGAGACCTTGATGAGATGAGAAGTCTCTCAAGTGATATCAGTGATTGTCTTGATGATTACTTTGATCTGGCATCCCTCGATAGCTGCAAGATGCTCAGTGATATCTTCTGCTACTATGATACTCTATGCAGCATGAAATATGTGCTATCTGCTATGTTATTTGCAGGAGAGAACATCGGCTCTTATGGAGGGGCAATAACTTTGAAAGATAGAGATGTCATCAAGATGAGGAATTTCAATCCAAACAGAAGGATTGTAAGTGAGATTGGATCATCGAGGTTTGAGGATATAAAACACTTTGATAAAGAAGATGATTGGTTTGAAACTGTTTGGGCTGAGTACAGAGAGAAATTGAAATAAGGGGGATATATGAAATATCTTTTGTTTGGAAGAAGCTATGAAACACTTGAGAGTGTCTATGATGATTCTATCTTGAATGATGGAGTTTACAGGACATACGATGAGGTGATTGATGAAAATATTGTGTATGATGATGTTGAGTACATCTTCTCAACATGGGGAATGGCTCAGTTCAATGAGAGTGAGATAAAGAGATATTTTCCATCTCTCAAGTGCGTGTTCTACGGAGCTGGCTCCGTTCAGTATTTTGCTCGTCCATTTCTGAACTGTGGAGTCAGAGTGTTCAGTGCCTGGGGTGCAAACGCCATTCCTGTTGCAGAATATACTGTATCGCAGATAATTTTGGCCAACAAAGGTTTCTTCAAACTGCAGAATCTCTACAGAGAGAGAGGAAGAGCAGAGGCTCTTGAGGTTGTAAATAAATATCCAGGGAACTTCAGAACAAAAGTTGGTATTCTTGGATGTGGTATGATTGGGTCTATGATAATTGAAATGCTTGAGTCCTTTGATTTTGAGATACTTGTATATGATCCATTCTTATCAAACGAGAGAGCAAAAGAGATGGGTGTCAAAAAAGTTGAATTGAACACTGTTTTTGAAGAATGTCAGACAATATCAAATCATATTGCAAAGAATGAGAGAACAAATGGTCTGATCAAGTATGAGCATCTTTCAAAGATGAGAGATTACACAACATTCATAAATACTGCTCGTGGTACAATTGTAGATGAAGAGGGACTAAAGAGAGCAATGAGGGAGAACAAAACTCTTGTAGCTCTCATTGATGTTCTGGATCCTGATGAAAATAGGGATGTAAGTGATGATATATTCAAGGTTGAGAATATAATAATCACACCTCATATTGCAGGATCTCATACCAATGAAATCGCTAGAATGGGACAATACATGGAAGATGAATATCATAGGGTGCTTAAAAATGAGAAGTGCAGATGGGAAGTTAAATTGAAAGACCTGGAAAAAATGGCATAGGAGAGGCATATGATTGGAATAACATCCATTACATTCAGAAATAAAAGTGTTGAGAGGGTTGTTGAATTTGCTAAAAGAGCCAATGTTGATTGCATTGAATGGGGTTCAGACTTTCATGTGTTACCATCAGACACCGTTGCCGCTGAAAATGTTGCAAAACTGTGTGAGAGCTCTGGTATAAAGATATGTTCCTATGGAACATATTATGTTTTGGGAAAGAACATGAATTTTGATGATTATCTTGATTCATGCGTTGCAATGAGATGCCACAGAATGAGAATTTGGGCAGGAAGCAAATCATCTTCAACCATATCGGAACAGGAGAGAATCTCTCTTGTTGAGGAATGCCAGAAGATATCTGATAGAGCTGCAGAGCACAGCATTGAGCTATGTTTTGAATATCACAGAAACACATTGACTGATACTAAAGAGAGTGCAGCAGATCTTATCACCTCTGTTGATAGAGATAATGTGTTTACATACTGGCAGCCAAATCCTGAAATTGAAGAGAATGAGAAGTATGAAGAGATTGAGATGCTCCGTCCGTACATAAAGACAATTCACTTCTTTAACTGGAAAGGAAAGAATACAAGATTTTTGATGAGTGAGGGTAAAAACAGATGGAAAGAATATATAAAACACATTGATCTGGATGTTCCCTATCTTCTTGAGTTCACGTTGGACGATGATGATGAAAATGCTATCTCAGATATAAATACGATGAAGGATCTCTTGATGTGATCATATGTAACAACGCACTCCAGCTGGAGTGCGTTGTATGTTGATGTATCAATAATCAAGTGAACCAATTGAATATGAGAGATCTGTTACTGTCAATGATATCCCACAGCCTCTTTCAATGTCAGGAACTATCTCCTTGATCTTTCTTATGATTGAGCTCACAGAGACTTGTCTCACAACAATGGTGATGACTCTGCAGTAGTAGTTCTCACTGACACCCCAAAAAGATGCAAGAAGAGGTATCTTATGAAGATATTTTGAAGCACTCTCTGTTTCATAGACAACAAGAGAGCCATCAACCTCGCCACTCAACATGTGTAGAATCTCATCAAAGTAGGCTTCATTTTGAACAGTCACTGTTATGCGTGATTTGTTATCACTCTGCAGGTCCTCCTCACTGAAATCTATCTCTGAATTGAAGATTCTGACAACTTCATCCTCATTTTTTGCATCAAATAGCATCTTGTACATGTTCTTCTGTATGAGAGCCTGGGAGATTGAAGATAATATTTTTATGTGACGATTTCTTTGCACATCTGATCCAATTATGAATATGAAAAGCTGTGATTTGTTTCCATCAAGGGCACCAAATTCGATTGGCTCTTTTGTTCTCACAAGACCAACAACAAATCCACTCATATTGGGAAATGAGCAGTGTGGAATGGCCACTTTGTTATCAAGGCCTGTAGAGGACAGTTGCTCCCTCATACATAATTTTTCTTTTATCTCTTCTTGAGTGTGTTCTGATAAAAGTGCATTTTTCTTTGCAGCTGCGGCTATGCAGTTCAATACATCTTCCTTGTTCTTCAAATCGACATCAATTTCAACTTGATCTTTTGATAATGTTTTAAGCATGTAATAAATTCCTCCCATACTTTCATCAATTATTTGCAATTTTGCAATTTCTTTGTTATCTGTTCTTTATATTACCACCAAATTAATCAATTAAGTATATAAGTGTTGATATTTTCAATATTTTTGAAAAATGGAGTTCATAATTAAAATTGTATCTGTACTAAGTCATATTTAAATAATATAATATATTGCCATATATCAGTATATTCGCAATAATTTTAGACGATGATTTTCATAAATCTGATGGCTCATAATTCAATAGAATATGCTATTGGGGCTTGAAATTGACTGTTTATCATCATTATCGTAAAATATTTATTGTTGTGAAGTACAAACTGTGGTATTCTTTAAAGTTATAAGACTAATGCATGGGAAAAAAATTAAGTGATAAATCAAACTAGACGATTGATAGATATAGCTGTGAACGAATTTAACTACATTTTAGATATCAATCTTAATTATAAAAGAGTGGAACAAATAGTATCAAACATCCCGCAGATTTCAAATGGAATTTCATATAAAAGTTTTGTAGGTACCTTTGGCTCAAATGTTCCTTTGGTTGATAAAGCAAAATGTGAGTTATTTGTCGATAGAATAGAGAATGCCCTTGAAACAAAGAACTACACTCCATTTGTTGCTGAAATTAGATTTCAGAACTTAATAGATAAAAGCAAGTTTGATTGGTCATCTATCAAATGCATCTTTGATACAAGTAAGGAAGATGTGCATGTCTTTGTTATATCTAGAGACATCACAGTTGAGAAGGAAAATGAATTGGAGGTCATCAGATCCTCACAGAAAGATTCATTGACAGGACTTCTGAACCGCTATGCTTACAATTACATTGCAAAAAGCACACTTGTAACTACAGCAAGAGACAATTCAAAAGTTGCCTTCTTCTTCATAGACATAGATAACTTCAAGAAGATAAATGATGTTTTTGGTCACCAAGAGGGTGATAAGGTCTTGAAGAATGTAGCGATGCTATTGAAGGATATATTTGGTTCAAAAGCTATAATAAGCCGTTATGGTGGTGATGAATTCATTGTAATTGTTCCAAGTTACGATACAACTGAAGAGATAAAGAATTTAGGAAAGACTCTCTGTGATGAATTCACAAATATCAAAACAAACAAAGCGAGCTTCATAATATCATGCAGTGTTGGAATCTCTCTCTTTCCTATGCATTCACAGGATCTTGATGAGCTTATAAGATTTTCTGATCTGGCTCTATACAAGGCAAAGAGTCTTGGTAAGAATCAATATTACATCTTTGATAAAGATAAGAATGATACAGATATTGCATACAGTCAGATAAAGCAGGAGAACAGAATTGTTGAGCACTATGAACTTTTAGATGTTCTTCTATCTAAATCTGATACCGCGATTGTTGTAACCGATCCCAAGACATACAAATTCATCTATGCAAATGAAGCCTACTCAAGAATGTTCAATATTCCTGAAGAGGATGTAAGAAAATGTGACAAACCATGTTACTCTGTTATAAATGGCTATCTTGAGCCATGTAAGAGCTGTGAGTTTAAGAAAAATCATGAAGAGAAGAGAATTGTTCGCAGAAACAACAAACTTTATCTGAGATCAACTTATTTCATGGATATTCAAAGTCGAATTGTAATCATAAGTTATTACAGTGAAATATTATCTGCAGATGATGTTGAAAAGATAGAAAAAATTCATTCAGGTGTGCAACAGAGCAATTTGTTTTGATGATCTTGCTGCAGTTATAAAACAAAAAGGATAGCATTAATATCAAAATATGTTATGATATACAAAAAATATTGAATATTTTTTAAATTTACTTCAGTGATATATAAGTGTATTTAATATAATTATATGTAAAGGATGAAATATGAATATAATTGCTTTGGGACTGCTGATTCCATTCATTGGTACAACTTTGGGAGCTTCTCTTGTCTTTTTGATGAAAGATGAAATCAGTGAGCGCATGCAGAAGATACTTTTGGGATTTGCATCAGGTGTTATGCTTGCAGCAAGTTTTTGGTCACTTCTTGCACCGGCAATCGAGATGGCCACATCTAATGGTGGCAGTGGTTGGATAATTGCATCATTGGGATTCTTGGTGGGAGTTTTCTTCTTGCTGGCATTGGACCACATAATTCCCCATCTTCACTCAGAGGATGACAAAGTTGAAGGTCTACCAAGTCATTTGAAAAAATCAACCATGTTGATGCTGGCTGTTACATTGCATAACATTCCTGAAGGAATGGCTGTGGGCGTTGTTTTTGCCGGTGTTATAAATGGTAACTCATTGGTGACATATTCTGGTGCCATGGTTTTGGCAATTGGTATTGCAATTCAAAACTTCCCAGAAGGTGCCATAATCTCTTTACCTTTAGCTGCTAACAAGACAAAAAAATCAAAAGCATTTTTGATGGGAACTCTCTCAGGTATTGTTGAACCTATTGCAGGTTTTCTAACAATTCTTCTTGCATCTGTATTTGTAAGAATTCTTCCTGCAATGCTAGCATTTGCAGCTGGAGCTATGATTTACGTTGTTGTTGAAGAGCTTGTTCCAGAGGCTCAAGATGGTAAGCATACCGACTGGGCAACAATGTCTGTTGCAATTGGTTTTGTTATCATGATGAGCATGGATGTAGCTCTGGGTTAAATTAGAATCCTAAGTTCTCTTCTATGATGATTACTTTTATTCTATTTACATTTGTTTGATGGGAGATGACAGATGAAAAGCTGCAGATGCTGTTTGGACATGATCCTGCATTCACAGCCATCAGATTTCTCTCATCACATTTTCCGCCGTTAACACATGTTCCTGTGCTGTTGCACTGTGTGCCTATATTGAGTCTCATGGTGTTGGCAGGACATGCTGTATTTTTAACTCTTTCAACGGCATCTCTCATATTCTTTACAATTTTATTGTAGCCAGCAACTATGAATACATTTTTGGGGCCGAAGGTTATTGCAGCAACTCTGTTTCCATTTCCATCTACTTCATATATCTCACCGTGCTCGGTGATTGCGTTTGCACTGGCAAAATAAGCATCACTTAGAAATGCCTGTCTGTTTATGTTCTGAGCTTGCTCACGAGTCAATCCTTCTTTGTCTCTATCAAGCAAGTTGTACTTGCCATTCTTAACCAAATCAAAGAATCCAATTTCTCTGAGAGTGGTGGAGCCTCCAAAAGCAATTGTATCACCTTCATTTATAAGTGACTCAATCAGAGAGATTGCTTCCTCTTTGCTCTCAACATAGTATGCTTCCATGTTGTTCTTCTTTAAATTACTCAATGTTTTTTCAACATGCAGATCGGTACATCTTTTTAAGTTTTTGTCCATCTTTATCTCCAAATTTCTTGATATCACGTATTAGATTAAATGTAAAATGAATTTAAGGCAAGTTTTTTTGCATATTTAAAAGAGGTCAAGAGGTATTTGTTGGTGGTTAAAAAAACTGTCTGCAGTAATTATCCTATTGCATTTTGTTGATTGTGACATATTAGAGAACTTTTGTTGCACTATGTTGTTTTCTATGATAATATTTCATCATCAATGGAGATATAAATGATAAACTTAAAAAAGAAAATAGAAGAAGCAGCAGCATATATTGTAAGCAAAGCTGGAACTGATCAGATCAATATAGCTATGGTTCTTGGAAGTGGACTTGGTGGACTGGCAGATAAGATAGAAGATCCTATTTTCATCCCTTACTCAGAAATCCCTTCTTTCCCTGTTTCAACTGTGCCTGGACACATGGGCAGACTTGTAATTGGTAATCTACAAGGTAAACGTGTGCTTTGCATGCAAGGACGTTTTCACTGGTATGAAGGTTATGAAATGGACACAGTTGTTTTCCCAATTCAAGTGATGAAAACTTTAAAGATTGATGATCTACTTCTCACAAACGCAGCTGGTTGTGTGAATGAGAACTGGAAGCCTGGTGATCTGATGTTGATAACAGACCATATAAAACTTATGGGAGAGAATCCACTTCGTGGAATGAATCCTGACTTCCTTGGTCCACGTTTTTTTGATATGACAACAGCTTACAATAAAGATCTGAGTGATCTTGCAAGAGAAGTTGCAAAAAAACAGAACTTGGATTTGAAAGAAGGTGTGTATCAGCTGTTTGCTGGTCCTTCATTTGAAACACCTGCAGAAGTTAGACTTGCAAGAATGCTTGGAGCTGATGCTGTTGGTATGTCCACTGTTCCTGAAGCAATTGCTGCTGCACATATGGGTATGAGAACTCTTGGAATCAGCTGTATGACGAACATGGCTGCTGGTATTCTAGATCAACCTCTGAACCATCAGGAAGTACTGGAAACAGGCAACATGGTAAAGAGCAAATTTGAGACACTTGTTCAAGAAATTGTCAGAAGATGGTAATCAACTGAAGTTTCTATGAATAATTTGACACATCAATGTGTATTATAGCAAGATATACTGCATCTGAACTGAAATTCATGATGCAGTATATTTTTTTCATCAATTGTCTTCATCAGATTTTTCAAATTTGATGTTATCAAGAGCAAATGGTGTTGTCTGATAAACAAAGTAATTGAGCCAATTTGAGAACAGCAGATTTGCATGAGATCTCCAGGTGAGCATGGGCTCCTTTGAATAATCATCATCTGGGAAATAATTTTTAGGAACATCTATATCAAGTCCCTGTTCTTTATCTCTCATAAACTCAGATTTCAAAGTGTCTTTATCATATTCACTGTGACCTGTCACAAAAATCTGTCTTCCACCTTTGGTTTTTACAATGTAAATCCCTGCCTCATCAGACATTGCAAGTATGTTCAAACTGTGATGTTCAAGTATGTCCTTCTCAAGAAAGGTTGTATGTCGAGACTGAGGAGCGTTGAAAATGGGATCAAAACCACGTAGCAGCATTGATTTTTCATCAATCACTCGATGTGGATAGACTCCAAAGAGTTTCTTTTCAAGAGGGACCTTCTTTATTCCGTAATGATAATGGAGTCCTGCTTGAGCTCCCCAACATATATGCATTGTGGAGTGAACATTCTTTTTAGACCATGCCATCAGAGTGCAGATCTCATCCCAATATTCAACTTCTTCAAATTCCAATTGCTCAACAGGTGCACCGGTGATTATCATCCCATCATAAAAGTTATTCTTTATCTCATCGAATGTTTTATAGAATGATATCATGTGCTCCTTGCTTGTATTCTTGCTTATATGAGAGCTCATCTGAACAAGATCAAGCTCCACCTGAAGTGGTGTGTTACCAAGAAGTCTTGAGAACTGAGTCTCAGTATTTATCTTGGTTGGCATCAGATTTACAAGTGCAATCTTCAATGGACGAATATCCTGAGCATAAGCTCTTCCTTCATCCATTGTGAATATGTTCTCTTTTTCCAATATTGCTTTAGCGGGTAGGTTGGAGGGAATCTTTATTGGCATCAGTTACCACACTTTTTTAGTGCTTGTTTCAGATCTGCAATTATATCATCACTGTCCTCAATACCAACACTGAATCTTATAAATCCAGGTGAGATTCCAGCTGCATCTAATTGCTCATCAGTCAGCTGACGGTGAGTGGTGGATGCAGGATGAAGTACAGAAGTTCTGGCATCTGCAACATGAACTACAATCTTAGCAAGCTCTAATGAGTCCATGAATACAGTAGCTTTTTCTCTACCACCCTTGATAACAAATGATACAACACCACTTGAAAGACCTTTTTCTAGATATTTATTTGCTCTCTCATGATAAGGATTGTCTTTCAATCCTGGATAATTTACAGATTCAATTAAATCATGTTGGCTTAAAAATTGTGCTATTTTTAGAGCATTCTCACTGTGCTTTCTGATTCTCAAATCCAGTGTTTCAAGTCCCATGTTAAGTAAGAAAGCAGCCATTGGCTGAGGAGTGGAGCCCAAATCTCTCATCAACTGAGTTCGTGCCTTTGTTATGTAAGCAGCATTTTTGAAAGCTTCTGTGTAAATGAGGCCATGATATGATTCATCTGGGGTCGTGAGCTCTGGGTATTTGTCATCAACACTCCAATCAAAATTGCCGGAGTCAACAATTACTCCGCCGACCACCTGAGCGTGACCATCCATGTATTTTGAAGTTGAATGAGTCACAATATCAGCGCCCCATTCAAAAGGACGGCATAAAATTGGTGTTGCAAAGGAGTTATCGATGATCAATGGAACATTGTGTGAGTGTGCTATTTTAGAAAATCTTTCGAAATCGAAAACAACAAGACTTGGATTTGCCAAGGTCTCACCAAATACAAGACGTGTTCTATCATCAAATTGAGAGTTTATTTCCTCTTCAGTCATCTCCTCTGTGATGAATCGTGCTTCAATTCCCATCTGCTTGAGTGTCACTGCAAAAAGATTAATTGTTCCACCATAAACACTTATGAGAGAGACTATATTGTCACCTGCTTTGCAGATATTGAGTACTGAAATAAGGGAGGCTGCCTGTCCTGAAGATGTGCACATTGCACCAACGCCACCTTCAAGGTCTGCGATTTTTTGCTCAACATATTCAACTGTTGGATTTGAAATACGTGTGTACATGTGTCCAGCTTTTGTCAGATCAAATAGCTGTGCTATCTCTTCACTGCTATCATATTTGAAAGTGGTGCTTTGATATATCGGCAGTACACGAGGCTCGCCATTCTTTGGCTGATATCCACTCTGTAGACATTTTGTTGCTATTTTATAAGAACTCATAGTTATCTCCAATTTAAATTTTGTTATAAAAAAATAACACTTTTGATAAATTGTTACAATTAGATTGAACTTAAATAGTATAATACCTGCATAAATATTTAACTTTTTGAATTGTCTACTGCTGTCTCTCAACTCGGTCGATGAAATCAATCATTATCTTCTTATAACGAATGGGCTCAGATTTTTGACTTTTTATGTGTGCTGCATCTTCAAAATAATGAACTTCTTTTATGGAGGCTATAGATGACTCATATAGAGCTTCAGTCATCCAAGGGTGAACTGTTTCATCAAGCATGCCCTGCATCAAGAGAAGAGGGGTTTTTGATTGTGATAGAGAAGTTCTTGCATCAAAATCATTCCAATTCTCTTTGAATCTCAATCTTACATATTGAGAGAGTGGATGGTATATGAAACCTGGTATGTGATGCTCTTTGAGATTGGATGTGATGACATCCTCTATACTGGAATAGCCACAATCTGAAACACAGAACTCAATGTTTGAAACATCTTTCAAGACCATCATTGATGTGAAGGAGCCAAGAGATTCTCCATGAAGAGCCAATTTGATATCATCTCCATAAAGAGATCTGATATCTTCTATTATTTCTATGAGGTCACTGCTTTCCATCTCTCCCATGGTGATCTTGTAGGGAGAGTTCTCACCGCAGCCTCTCAGATCATACATGTAGAAGTTATAATTGTTATCAAGATATGGGTCCAAGTATTTGAGACCACTTTTTCTGTTGTTTGTCCAGCCATGAGAGTAAATAACAAATTTCTTGCTGTTCTTATCTGACCAGACCATGGTTCCGTTGATTCTGTAACCATCTTTCATTGTTAGATCTAAATCTTCAAAAGACAGTGGATTGTGAGAGTCGTTGTTTGGATCTTTGATATTTGAGGACATGGTAAAAGAAGGGACATTTGGAGGGTATATGATGATTCTTGCTATTGTTTCCAATCCAATTAGAAATAATATCAATACAATCAACAAAAACTTCAATTTCTTATGTTTGCCCTTCATCTATCACTTCCTAAAAACCATTTGTTTTTATAAATGCAGTCACTTCTCTGATGTATTTATTTGGGTTCGATTTCTCACTGTTTGCATGTTTTGCACCCTCAAAATAAAGAAGCTTCTTATTGTACTTTATATTGCAGGCATTGTAGAGAGAGCTTGCCATCCAAGAAGGAGTGAACATATCTCCATCACCATGAATGAACATGATTGGAAGCTCTGAATCTTTTATTATATCTTTTGCATCATAATCTTCCCAATGCATTTTATATTTTGTTCTTGCAATCCATACAACAAGGTTGAACATGAAGGATGGCATGTGCTGTCTGCTCATCTGATACTTCAACTCATGAATTGTATCACTGTAAGCGCAGTCTTCAATGACAAAGTCAACTTTTGGTTCATATTTCAGTGTGACAAGGGAGGTGAATGCTCCAAGAGATTCGCCGTGAAGGCCAAGAGTTATATCATCACCAAATTTTGCTCTGAACTGCTTTATTATATCAGAGAGATCTTTTGATTCTGTTTCTCCCATTCCAACAGGTCCTCTTTCATTCTCTCCATGCGATCTGAGATCGTAAAGATAGACATTGTAGTTTGAATTGAAGAAAGTATTGAGATATTTTATTCCACCATAACGGGTGAATCTAAAACCATGAGTATGGATTATGAATTTTTTGCTGCTTCTATCATTCCAAACCATTGTTCCATGAATGAGATAACCATCACTCAATGTGAAATTGAGCTCCTCTGTATCTTTCTTATCATAATCACGCCATTCATCTTCATCCTTTACAATGTCTTCTGACATCTGCAACGTTCTAAGATGAGGAAAAATAACTTTTCTTGAAATGACATCAGCGGTAATAAAAACACAAGCTACAATTGCTAAAACTATTATAATTGATACAGTCATCAATCATTCTCCTTTCGAAACCTCAATATTTGACTGTCTTCATCTGATCCAAGAACAGAGTGAACATCAAATGGATGGATATACAAATATCTTACCACCAACATTTTAATGAAAAAAAGCACTGGAAGAATATTTCTAAAATACTATAGCATTTTTTTTGTATCATTTTTAGGTATTTTATGAAAAAAAATGAGAAAGTTTGTCATATGTGCTAATTCTTGTTATATAAATCTCTTCTTTTTGAACAAACATTGACTGGAAATAAAAAAAACATCGAGAATTATTCACTCATATGCCGTATGTTGACAGCCTATAGGTGATGACTCGATGTTCAAAGAGACAGATTGTCTTTTGACCTGTTGAAATAACTATCTATTTATCTTCAATGTTGACCCAATTATTGAATGATTGATTCTTGGAACTTTTTTTTGTTGCCCAATTTATGATTGACCTTCCATTCTTAGGGAAAAAGATTGATAAAAGAATGAAGTAAGAGAGTGTTGTCACTGCAAAGCTAGCGAGAAGCTTCATTATTGCATTCATCTCAAAAGCATCCACTGCAAAATAAGTAACAGCTGATGTAGCTCCAACAATGCTTATGTTTTTGGCATAGTCAATCCAGTAGAACTTCTGTGTTGTCTTGAAGCCATGTTTGAAAACCATGTAAGGTTCAATCCAGGTGCTTGTGAACAGCTCACTCAAAACAATTGCGCCAAATATACCTTTGGCACCAAATTCCATACCAAGAAGAGCCGCCAATACAACACTAAGACCTGTTTGAACAAATGGTTTGAATCTATCTTGATAGAATATACCATAGCTCGATTCATATATAGTGACTATCAATCTTTTGTAATAAAAATATTGAGTCAGAGTTATGAGAAGGGTGGTGAAGTAATTGAATGTATCTGCTTTGGGATAGAAAAGATTGAAGAATGGATTGAACATTGAAATGAGCAATGCACACATGTAGCCAAGCCCCAAAGAATAAACATGATTTATTTTTAAGAACCATTCATAGGCCTTTTCCTTTGATTCCATGGTGCATAAATTGCCAATTGATGATTCAAATGATTTTTGAAAGAATGCCATCCCTGTAGCAATTCCAAGTATTACAAGTTGATAGTTTGTGAAGATACCTAAAGTGGCGGCACCTAGGAAATAGCTGAGAAGCACACACTCAATTATCATTGTGACGCTGAAACCCAGCTTGTGAAAAATGAGAACACGTGTTTCTTTTTTTATCTGGTTCAGCACCTCTTTTGGAAGTTTCTTTATAGATTCCTTTCTAGCTTTGAGAAAGGAGTACTGTCGTTTTGCAGAGTGTCTAACAAACAGAAATTTGGAGCCATTTGCAATTGCATACATCAGAGCATATAGATAGAAGTTTTGAGTGAGTACAAGAACTGCAATCTGCAAGAAAAGCTGCACTATATTGGCTCCGGTTACATAGAATGTTGTGATGTACTGTTTTTGATCTGCTTGAATTATTATTGCATGATATGCAAATTTCAAACTCATCGTGGTTCCAATTAAATATATCAAGAAGTAAAGTCTCAGGGTATTGGCAGCAATATCTGATGTGTTTGCTATTGTCGGAAAGATTGGAAGGAGCGCAAGCCCGAATACCAATACAGTCAGAGTCAGTGAGTTATAAACTTTTCGAATGAATTTTATTATAGAATTGATCTTATCATAATTCTTGTTTACAAGTGGTTTATAAAGGTAAAAAGCTAAAGAGCTGCTGATGCCATATTCAGTGATGGTGAGTACCATAAGAATGCTCATTATTAGACCTTTCAAGCCAAGTAGCTCCGATGAAAGATAATTTATAAAGAAAGCTCTCTCTACAAAACCTAAGGTTGCAGCCGATAATTGCAATATCGTTGCAACCTTAATATTCTTCTTAGAATTAGCTATTCTGCTCTCATCACTAAATTCTTTTTCCATTTACTGTAGTTCCCTTGAATGAATTTGCATTTTTAAAATATTTTAACATATTAAATGAAAAATAATTACAAAGGAATAGAAAAAAGACAAGTTTTAAGTGTTTTTTTGTGAAGTTACCACAATTAAAAGCATTTTATAATCATTTTTTGCTTTTAGAGAATGAGGAATACCATATGGTAATATGATCAATTGACCACCATTTACTGTATATGGTTCCTCTGCAATCTTGATTTCAACTGTTCCATCAAGTGCAACGACCATTGCATCTCCACCAGCTTTGTGTGTACTGAGACCTTCTCCTTCTGCAAGAGAGAACAGTGTCATAGATAATCTGTTTGATTGAACAATGGCATTGCTTGTTACACTATTGGCTACATATTCAATATTTTCTTTTAAATTTACAACTTTGTTGTAATCAAAATGCTGCATTCTTAAATCACTCTTCAGAGTAATTGCATAGAGAATGGAATCTTCTAGTGCAACTTGGCCAATTTCAGAATCAATGTCCTTCAATATTGCATCGCCTGCATTTAAAACTTCTCCACCTATTTTCATCGAACCTTTCAAAATATAATAGAAGATCTGATTTATTGCTTTGCCATCTGTGATGCTCTGACCTTTTCCAAAGGAATATGTCTCAAAAGTAAAGTTATCGCCATCTGATAGTTTTGTTGATACGATTTGGTTATCCAGTGTTGGTAATAAATCTCTTTGATTCAATACCTTTGCTTCTTCAATTTTTTGTATATATTTCATATTTTGTTTCCTTATGTTTACTTTATACAACTTTTTATAATTCCTTTCTGTTGCATAGGACACAAAGTAGTATTAAAATAGAAAAAAAAGCAATAGGAGAAGTTATTTTATGAAAATATCAGTGCTTGAACCACTTGGAATACCAACATCACTGTTGAAATCTAAATTGCGAGCTGCAATTGGTGATGATGTTGAACTGACTCTATATGAAGATAGAGATGAAAGTGAGGGTTCTCTTATAAAGAGATCTCAAGGAAGTGATGTTGTTGTGCTTTCTAACATACAATTTAGAGAATCTGTACTATCAAAGCTTCCTAATTTGAAGATGATATGTGTTGCTTTCACGGGATGTGACCACATAGATCTTGAATACTGCAGAAAGAACAACATTGAGGTCTGCAACTGTGCAGGATATTCAACTGTAGCTGTAGCTGATCTTGTATTTGCTATGGTTCTATCTCTGTCACGCAATCTTATAAAATGCGATGAAGCAACCAGAGAAGGCAAAACAAAAAATGGTCTTGTTGGATTTGAACTTGAAAATAAAAAGTTTGGAGTGGTTGGACTTGGAGCAATTGGAACTCGTGTGGCTAAAATAGCTCAGGCGTTTGGCTGTGAGATCTATGCAGCTTCTAGAACTAAAAAAGATATCGATGGTATAAAATTCACTTCATTGGATGAAGTCTTAAAAAACTGCGATATAGTCTCTCTTCATGTTCCACAGAACAAAGAAACAAAAAACATGATAGGTGAGAGAGAGCTGAAGTTGATGAAAAGAAATTCCATTCTAATAAACTGTGCAAGAGGTCCTGTTGTGGATACACATGCACTTGTTGAGGCTCTAAATGCTGGTGTGATTGCAGCAGCAGGTGTTGATGTTTTTGATGAGGAGCCACCTCTATCAAAAGATGCTGAGATACTAAAAGCAAAAAATACTCTTTTGACTCCACATGTTGCATTTGCAAGCGCTCAAGCTTTTGAAAAGAGAGCTGATATAATTGCAAATAATTTAAAAATGTATTTAAAAGGTGAGATGATAAACAAAGTTATATAGATGCATGGCAGTTGATATCTAATAAATTCAATTTTGTTGATCATCAGATATTTTATATAGAAACAAAACATACCTCACATTTTTGTTCAATTAAAATGTTGAGGTATTTAAGTCTTTTATGCTTTCAGATTCTTTTCCAAGAAAGTCAATGATATACTAATTAATGAGATATTTAATCCATATAATTAGTTAGATATGATTAATTTTCTTTGATTTTTTGAAGTTATGCTATATTATATGGTTCAATCACTTTTCTTGTGTGATTTTAAATTAACATTGACTAAATAATATTTTCTAGAAGATTGTAAAAAAAGGGCAACCCCTTTATGTTGTAGTTATCACACATAAACATAAGAGAG
>Ga0172377_10003460_pt1 | contig 16221 bp, 9 predicted proteins | sample Pumphouse3metaG_FD_119749 | JGI IMG/M metagenome (GOLD analysis project Ga0172377, IMG submission 119749) | Leachate microbial communities from a municipal landfill in Southern Ontario, Canada - Pumphouse #3 metaG | ecosystem: Engineered > Solid waste > Landfill > Unclassified | place: Canada...
CTGGTCAATCGAATGCCCTAGCACATACACGAAAAAGCCTAAACCAAAAATACCGAACACGATTGAAGGCACCCCTGCTAGATTATTAATCGAGATGCGAATCAAGCGTAACAACGCCCCTTCCTTGGCATATTCACGCATATAAATCGCGGCAATCACGCCCATCGGCAATACAAACAAGGTCATCAAAATCACCATGGTAAGCGTACCGACTATCGCAGGAAATACGCCGCCTTCGGTATTCGCTTCGCGCGGATCGTCTAACAAGAAGTTTTTAATCGAACCGAAGAAAAACACGACTTTTTGACCCAGATGCATCTCGTTTGGTTGCCAAAAATGAACCATATGACTCACCGGAATCACCACTTCGCGATCACCGGCAATACGCACCACTACCTCGCCTTCGGCTTTAAGTTTGGCGTACAACGCATCAAGACTGGCCTGTAAATCGCCATACTGCCCCTGTAACGCCAAGCGACGTTGCTCGATACGGCTTTGCGCCGCCTCATCATACGCCTGAGCCAACTGCAGCTTACGCTCCTCAAAACGTAACTGTTGCAATTCGTGGTTAATCCCGCCGATAACGCCCTTTTCTATATGGCGAATTTCAGCACGAATGCGATGACTTTTAGCGACCGCTTGCGCTAAACCCACTTGTGCCGCCTCGCCCAACAGCGTAGGGTGGCCGCTTTGACGCAATGCCTGAATGTAGCCATACATATTGCCCCACTCATAACGCTCGATAATGCTGATACCTTGTGATTTTGTCCAAGCCTGATCAACAATATCTTTTTCACTCACCCAACGAAAATCCAAACCATACACATCGCGGTTACCCGTTTTAATCAATAACTGCGGTTCTTTGATTTCAACGCTCGGATTAGTCGGATCAAACACTTCTTTTATCCGCCGATTATGGATTTCACCGGTTATCTGCTCAACTTGGCCATTCGCTTGGGCAAGTTGAAAGTCATATACCGGATGCGGCCAAAAGTGGTTCAAGCCACGCGCGGCGATCAATAACAACAACCCAAACACCAGCACCACCGCGATACTCACCGCCGAAGCACTAAACCAAACCCAATGTTCACCCTTTTTAAACCATGTTTTCATGCTGACGTCCTTTATCGCTTAGAGTGAGCCATATTTACGGCGCATTTTTTGACGCACCACTTCGGCCAAGGTATTAAAGAAGAAAGTGAAGATAAACAGCACCAGGCCTGCTAAAAACAGCACACGGTAATGCGAACTATCCACCTCGGTCTCGCCCATTTCCACCGCCAAGTTAGCCGACAAGGTACGCATCCCTTCAAACAGGTTCACATCCATAATCGGCGTATTCCCCGAGGCCATTAACACAATCATGGTTTCGCCAACGCCGCGACCAAAGCCCAGCATAATGGCAGAAAAAATCCCTGGACTGGCCGTGGGCAATACCACGCCGGTCAGGGTTTGCCAGCCACTCGCACCAAGCGCATAAGAACCGTTAACCAAATAAGCCGGCACACTATAAATGGCATCCTCGGCGACGGAGAAGATGGTCGGAATCAACGCAAAGCCCATCGCAAAACCGATAACCATCGCGTTACGCTGGTCAAAGTCGATACCCGCGCTTTCCGTTAACCAATGACGCATATCGCCATTAAAAAACGTATGTTCAATCGGTGTGCTTAACGATAAGGATAACCAACCCAACAGAATAATTACCGGAATCATCAGCACGGCACGGCGACCGACCGGCACCATAATGCGCCATTTTTCCGGCAGTTTTGACCAAAACAGACCAAAACCGATAATCCCTAGCGGTACCACCAAAATAATGGCAAAGAAACCGGGTAAATTTGCCTCCATATACGGCGCCAACCATAATCCGGCTAAGAACCCCAAAATAACCGTCGGCAAAGCCTCAATAAGTTCAACCGAAGGCTTAATCCATTGGCGCGTTTGTTTATCCATAAAGAAGGCTGTGTAGATCGCGGCAAAAATCGCAATCGGTACCGCAAACAACATCGAATAAAGCGCCGCTTTAATCGTTCCGAAGGTGAGCGGCGTTAAAGAAAATTTCGATTCAAAATCATCGGTACCTGACGACGATTGCCAAGTATAAGTTGGCTCGCTATACCCTTCGTACCACACCTTACTCCACAAGCTTGATAACGACACTTCGGGGTGAGGATTATCAATGTCATAACTAATCAACTCACCGCTGGCGGTTTCAATTAATGCGCCATCTTCGCGCGGCGTCATACGAATCATCTTAATCGCCGCCTCAGAGACCCGCTCGCCGCCTAAGTGTCGTTGCGATGTTGAATAAAACAAATCAAACTGACCGTTGGCATCCCCCACCGCAAAACCCTTGCGTGCATCCTCTACCCCAATCGCATGAATCGGCTGAGTATGACGCTGAAACTGGCGTATTTCGTGCAATGCAAAATCATTATTTTCATCACGCACAGGGAACCACTGCAGCACCCGCCCCTTATCAGTGGCAAACATCATCGAATAATTACCCGTCAAAAAGGTCGCATCGGTAATCGCCTCAGCTGCCGGTACCAAACGCACTTTTTGCAACAACTCTGGCGCATGAATATTAGCGATGTTGTAATATTCGGCCTGTCCCTTATCGGACACCAACACCAAGTCGCGCATCCGTCCGCCTAACAACAACCATTCGGCATCAAACGCGGTCTGCATTTGCGCTTGCGAATCCAGCTCCAACTCCACCGTTTCGGTTAAAAAAGACGAGCTTTTATTAAACGTCCGAATAGTAAGCAAATCGTCCTCATCGGATTGCACCACAATCATCATCCGCGAAGCACTATCGCGCACCGCCAAGCGATCAATACTGCCTTGAATCAGCGGCTTACCTTGATCACCATACGGCCAATCAATGCTCGGGGTAACGGTTCGCACATTGTTTGGATAGCTGATACTAAACCCAATCGAACCAATTAACACGCGCCCGTCCGACAACCCATAAGCAAACTGATTACGCGCTTCATTAATTAAAGTAAAGCTGGTAATAGTTGCGCCGTTAAGCGGAATGGTTTGATCAAGGAGAACCTGCTGGCTGTCGGTATTAAAACCAATGACCCGACCCGAGTCGGTCAAACGCACCGCTACTTCTTTATAATCATCAACGGCATAATGCAACGTCGTCGTTTCAATGCCGCCGGGTACGGGGATTGCGCCGCGCTTTTCCATCGTGGCCGGAATAAACAACGGCAAAACCACATACAACAAAAAGAACATAATCAAAAACACGGCAAAAATAATACTCACCCCGCCGACCGAGATACTGTACTTCGCGGAGTGGTCTGTCAGCCTGCGACGTTGCAGACGTTTTTTAGCGGCCGTTCCATTTAGAGCATCTTGCAATGCTTGTTGCGTTTGACTCATAAATCACCTATAGGACAAAGTTAAATTTAAGTTTTCGCCACTATACTGAGTGAATATGACAAACAGATGTCAAAACACAGCGCACAGCGCGCTGTCAATCGGCACAACGCACCAATAAAACAAAAACATTGCACCAAAATAAAACATCAGTCACCATCACTGCGCCGCCCCCCTCTATTGAAATCAAAATAAATCGTTACATTTCATTATGTTAAAAAATTTAATCATCAACCCACAAACTGGCACACTTTAAGCTAAAATTAGGCAAAGTTTAAATAAACCCAAAACGTCAGAAGTGACGAAATTCCTCTAAAAACCCAAAAAAAGGATAAAACCATGCCACAAGCGATTTTTGATTTGATTAAAGAAAAAGAAGTCAAATTCATCGACCTACGTTTTACCGATACCCACGGTAAAGAACAACACGTCACCATTCCTGCACACCGCGCCGACGAAAGTTTGTTCACCGACGGTACGTCGTTTGATGGCTCCTCTATTAAAGGCTGGAAAGGCATTCAAGACTCAGACATGATTTTAATGCCGCAAGCTGATAGCTATGTTTTAGATCCGTTCACTAACGATCCAACACTTATTGTCCGCTGCGAAATTATCGAACCGGCTACCATGGAAGGTTACGAAAAAGATCCGCGCGCTATTGCGAAAAAAGCCGAAGCGTATCTGCAATCGACCGGCATCGCTGACAGCGCGTTTTTTGGTCCAGAGCCTGAATTTTTTGTATTCGATGACGTGCGCTGGGGCATCAGCATTTCCGGTTCATTCGTTAAACTTGACGCCGACGAAGCATCTTGGAACAGCGAAAAGGTTTTTGAAGGTGGTAACATCGGTCACCGCCCAACCGTCAAAGGCGGCTATTTCCCCGTTCCACCGGTTGACCAATTACACGAATTACGCGCCGACATCTGCCATATGGCCGAAGCGATGGGGCTAAAAGTTGAAGCGCATCACCATGAAGTCGCCACTGCCGGTCAGTGTGAATTGGCGATTGGTGGTAACACGCTGGTTAAAAAAGCCGACGAAGTACAAATCCTAAAATATTGCGTTCATAACACCTGTCACGCACTGGGTAAAACCGCTACCTTTATGGCCAAACCTATCGTGGGCGACAACGGTTCAGGTATGCACATCAACGTTTCTTTATCTAAAGACGGTAAAAACCTGTTTGCCGGTGACGTTTATTCTGGTTTGTCACAAGAAGCCTTATGGTTTATCGGCGGTATCATCAAGCACGCGCGCGCGCTGAACGCTTTCTGTAACCCAGGCACTAACTCTTACAAGCGTTTGGTTCCAGGCTTTGAAGCGCCAATTCTGTTGGCTTATTCTGGTCGTAACCGTTCAGCATCGATCCGTATTCCTTACGCGCCAAGCCCACGTGCTCGCCGTGTTGAATTACGCTTCCCTGACCCAACCGCTAACCCATACTTGGCGTTCTCTGCAACCCTAGTAGCCGGTTTGGACGGTATCCTAAATCAAATCGATCCGGGCGCACCGGCTGAGAAAGATTTATACGACTTACCGCCGGAAGAAGAAGCGATGATCCCAACCGTTTGTGCGTCTTTAGAAGAAGCATTGGAAGCATTGGATCAAGACCGCGAGTTCTTAACCTCTACCGGCGTATTCACCGACAATATGATTGACTCGTACATCAAGCTAAAAATGGAGCACGTTACTAAACTACGCGCGACCACTCACCCGCTTGAGTTTGACCTATATTACTCAGCTTAAGCGCCGTGTCGTTTAGTCGCCTAAAACCCGCTTCGGCGGGTTTTTTATACCCGATGAGCAGGCCTGCTCATCACCTTCACGCAACACTCATTTTTTCGTCATCAAATCTTCATATTACTAGGCTAGTCTAAGCGTCGCTTTTTTATGTTTTAAGGAATGATCGGCTTGATGCTTACTTCTCACCCCTATTGCGAACATAATGCCATCGATCAATCCATGGCACACTTGATTGCGCAACTTGCGACCAATCGCCTCGGCGTTGAACTGGCTAATATTTTTCAACATCGCCAGCTCAAAGCGTTGTTTCAACCCATCGTTGATTTAAAAAACCAACGTATTCTGGGGCACGAGGCCCTGATTCGCGGCCCAGCCAACTCCTCTTTGCACAACCCAATCAATCTGTTTCAGGTCGCGCAGGAGCACGGCTGCCTATTCGAAATGGATTGGCTGGCGCGTCACATCGCGATTGAAAGCTTTCGTCAACAAAACACGCAAGATTTGCTTTTTATCAACGTGACTGTCAATGCCCTGCTAGCCGAAGGCCACCAAGACGGCATGACGCTCGACTGCCTGCATAAACAAGGCATCGCGCTGGATAAAGTCGTCATTGAAATTACCGAATTGCAGCCGGTTGAAGACTTTAATGTCTTTATCGAATCGGTTAATCACTATCGACGCATGGGGTTTAAAGTCGCGCTTGATGATTTAGGCGGCGGCTACAACGGTTTGCGTATGTGGTCAGAAGTGCGTCCCGATTTTGTCAAAATCGATAAGCATTTTATTTTGGGTATCGCGCAGGATAAAGATAAACGCCATTTTCTTGAAACCATTAAAACGCTGGCGCAAGGCCTCAATACCAAGTTGGTTGCCGAAGGCGTGGAGAACGAAGCCGACTTGCAGGTAATCGAGGCCATCGGTATCGACTACGTGCAAGGTTATCTATTTCGTCGCCCTCACGCACAAATCAGCGACCATCTTGATTATGCGTGGCGCCAGCCCTCACAACAGGTGTTAACGGATGTGACTACCGACCTTTCCAGCTTAATTCTTGAAACCGATTCGCTCGACCCACTAACGCCAGTGCATTGGGTAACGCAAAAATTGTTGCAAGAGCATACACTCGATTTTATGCCGGTTGTTGAAAACGAAAAGGTGCTAGGCATGATTTGGCGGCGAGAGTTGATGGATCGCCTTGCTCACCGCTTCGGTCATGAGTTGCACCAGCGCAAACCGATTGTGCAGATAATGGATGATCAGCCGATTGTGGTCGATATTCATACTCCGGTTGAAACACTCAGCCGCCTCATTACCGACCACCAAGCCAGCCATCGCGGCGATGCGTTTATTATTACCGACAACGGTCGCTATCGTGGTTGCGGTCGTTTTTTAGATTTATTACGTTTGATTACCGATCTTAAAATCAAAAATGCACAGTATGCCAATCCGCTATCCGGCTTACCGGGTAATGTGCCCATTCAGCGTCATATCGAAAAACTGATTCAACAACGCACCGGGTTTTATGTGATATATGTCGATGCCGATCACTTCAAACCCTATAACGATTTTTATAGCTATGATCAAGGTGACGAAATTATTCGCATGATTTCAGACCTGCTAAAATCCGTACGTCATCAGGAATGCGATTTTGTCGGCCATATCGGCGGCGATGACTTTATGATGATTTCAGAAAAAGCCAACGACTATGCCGACGTGTGCGAAACCATCATAAAACGCTTTAACCAACAAATTCTGCCCTACTACAAAGAAGAAGATATTCAGCGTGGCGGCATACAAGGGGTAAATCGCGAAGGGGTTGCGCAGCTGTTTCCATTAATGAGTTTATCGCTGGGGGTGTTAGTGGTGCCGCCGGGACTGGTCGCCCATCAGCAAAAGCTGGCATCTTTAGCCACCAAGGCGAAAAAGCTCGCCAAACAAGCCGGCGGCAATACGTGGGCGGTGGTTGATGCCGCTTGTGAAAGCTTATAAACCGATTGAGGGTTAGGGTCTGTTGAGACTCGATTAAGATGTTTTTTCAGCCTTGGGTTTGAGAAAGAACTCATAGATAATGAGCATCGCCGCGCCGACACTGATCGCCACATCGGCGATATTAAAGGTGGCGTAATGCCAAGTGCCGTAATAAAAATCGAGAAAATCGGTGACCTTGCCGAATAATACGCGGTCAATTAAATTGCCTATCGCCCCGGCTAAAATCAGGTTTAATCCTAATACCTCAAACGTCGGCTTGGCTTTGAGTTTACTGAGCCAAAATAGCAGGCCTGCTGATACGGCCAGCGCTAAAACCGCAAAAAACCAACGTTGCCAACCGCCCATATCCGCCAGAAAACTAAACGCCGCGCCGTAGTTATACACCAGCGTTAAATTAAAATGCGGCATCACCGCTATCGGCACGCCAAAGCTCAGATACGTCACCGCTAAATACTTGGTGATTTGATCCAGGACTAATACCAGGCCTGCTAACCACAAATACCGCAACCCGGATTGAGAAACACTCATATTCATTTAACTACTCTTTTTTATTCACCACAGAGACACGAAGGCACGAAGAATTATTAAAATAAAGAGACCTAAACGTTAAAAGTCTTCGTGTTCTTCGTGACCTTCGTGGTTCAAAACAAATGGCTTGCACTGTAAATCTAACCCAGCGGTGGGCAATAATAAATTCTTTCACAGCCTCTCCTGCGTGGGAACGCTTGGTTGGTAGTGAGCGTTAGTGTTGCTTCATTCGAAAACAGGTCTGCGTTCCCACTGAGGACAGTGGGAACGAGAAACCCCCAACAACCTTCGTGCTCTTCGTGTTCTTCGTGGTTCAATCCCGAAAGAACTTCGTGTCTCTGTGGTGCAAAATCCATCAAGCAAACTGGCGCACTTCGCCGTCACCGGCGACGTTATCGACACAACGCTGGCACAGCTCCGGATGGTCAGCATGCACACCGACATCGGCGCGGTGATGCCAACAACGCGGGCATTTGGTTTTGTCAGTCGGCTGCGCGTCAATCCACAGACCTTTTAGCTCGCTTTGTAACGCTTCGGCGGATTTCTGCGCCAAGGGCAAAACCTTCGCATAGGACGTAATCAACACAAAACGCAATTCGTCGTCTAACGCCGCCAGTTGCTCATACAACGCACCCTCGGCAAACAAAGTCACTTCCGCGGTCAACGAGGCTTTGATTTTGCCTTCGTTGCGCAGTTCTTCCAAACGCTTGGATACCGCCGAACGCACGTCCATAATTTGCGCCCAATAAGCCGAGTTCATTTGCGCATTTTCATCCAATGCGGTTAGCCCCTCATACCAAGTTGCCACAAACACGGTTTTAGCGCGTTCGCCCGGAATATAACGCCAAATTTCTTCAGCGGTAAAACTCAAAATCGGCGCAATCCAGCGCGTCATCGCCTCAACGATGTGATACAGCGCAGTTTGCGTCGAACGCCGCGCCAAACCGTCTGCTTTACAGGTATATTGGCGATCTTTAATCACATCCAAATAGAACGAACCGAGCTCAACCGAGCAGAAATGCGAGACGGTTTGGTAAATTTGATGAAAATGATATTGCTCATAGGCGCTGACAATTTGCGTTTGCAACTGATGTGCGTGGCCTATCGCCCATTTATCCAACGGCAATAAATCCTCATACGCCACCAAGTCCTTTGCCGGATCAAAGCCTTTGAGGTTCGCCAATAAGAAACGCGCGGTATTACGAATACGGCGATAGGCATCGGCGGTACGGCTGATAATTTCGTCCGATACGGTCATTTCGTAACGATAATCGGCGGCGGAAATCCACAAACGCAAAATATCCGCGCCGAGGGTGTCGGCGATTTTTTGCGGTGCGACCACGTTACCTTTCGATTTCGACATTTTTTTGCCGTCTTTATCCACGGTAAAGCCATGCGTGAGCACTTGTTTGTAAGGCGCGACTTCATTCATCGCGATACTGGTCAATAGCGAGGACTGGAACCAACCGCGATGTTGATCCGAGCCTTCTAAATACAAATCCGCCGGGGCTTGCAATTCGGTGCGTTGTTCACACACGCCAAAGTGGGTGACACCGGAATCAAACCAGACATCCAAAATATCTTGTACTTTTTCGTAGTCGTTGGCTTCATCACCCAACAACTCGCTGGCATCCAAATCGTACCAAGCATCAATCGAGTGTTTTTCAATCCGTTGCGCGACCTGCTCCATCAATTCGACGGTGCGCGGGTGCATTTCGCCGCTGACTTTATGCACAAAAATCGTGATCGGCACCCCCCATAAACGTTGGCGCGAAATACACCAATCCGGGCGACCGTCAATCATGCCTTCGATACGGTTTTGACCCCATTCCGGTACCCATTGCACGGTTTTAATCGCCTCCATCGCACTCGAACGCAAGCCTTGTTGATCCATGCTGATAAACCATTGCGGGGTGGCACGGAAAATCAACGGCGTTTTGGTACGCCAGCAATGCGGGTAACTGTGGCGAATCGCCTCGTGATGCAATAACGCCTGGTGTTGTTTTAACACTTCAATCACCGCGTCATCGGCTTTCAGTACATTCAAGCCTTCAAACAACGGCGTACCGTTGACAAAGTTACCCGCGCCATCAACCGGACAATCGACGTCTAAATCGTATTTTAGGCCAACGATATAGTCGTCCTGACCATGCCCCGGTGCGGTATGAACACAACCAGTACCTGCGTCAACCGTGACGTGTTCACCTAAAATAATCGGCACAATGCGCTCATAAAACGGATGCTGTAAACGCAACAATTCAAACTGCTCGCCGCGCCCGTAAGCTACGACACGATAATCGGTAAAATCGCATTTCGCCATCACGTCTTTCACCAAGGCTTCGGCGATAAATAAACGCTCCGGACCCTGCTCACCCTGCACCTGAACCAACGCATATTCCAGCGTTGGATTAATCGCCACCGCTTGGTTGGCCGGTAGTGTCCAAGGGGTTGTGGTCCAAATCACCACCGAAATCGGGCCTTCGCCGGTGTGATCTTCGACATGATGGCAACGTTCAAAAAACGCGGCTTCATCCAACACTTTAAAACGCACATCAATCGCGTTCGAACGTTTTTCTTCGTATTCCACTTCCGCTTCGGCTAAGGCAGAACGTCCGCCGATTGACCAATAAACCGGTTTAGTGCCTTTCACCAAATGACCTTTTTGGATAATTTTGGCCAATGCACGCACTTCATTCGCTTCGAAATCAAACGCTTTGGTCAGATAGGGATTATTCCAATCCGCCATAATGCCTAAACGCTGAAAATCTTTCATCTGACCTTCAACTTGGCTTTGCGCATAATCACGGCAGGCCTGGCGGAACTCACGTTCATTGAGTTTAACGCCGACTTTGCCGTGGGTTTTTTCCACGTTGAGTTCAATCGGCAAACCGTGACAATCCCAACCCGGCACAAACGGCGCATCAAATCCACTCAGCCCTTTCGACTTTACAATCATGTCTTTTAGCACTTTATTCACCGCATGACCGATATGAATATCGCCGTTGGCGTAAGGCGGACCGTCGTGTAATACAAACTTGGGTCTGCCCGCCATCGCTTGACGTACGGTTTGATACAGGTCGGATTGCAACCAGGCTTGCACTTGCTGGGGTTCACGTTTAGGCAAGTCGCCACGCATCGGGAACTCGGTATCGGGAAGGTTTAAGGTCGATTTGTAATCAGTCATGGTTAAAGTCTCAAACTCAGATTTTTAAAAGCTGTCTGGCCTGCGCCGCATCCCGCGCAATATGCGCTTGTAATTCGGCCAAACCGTTAAATTTCATTTCAGGGCGAATAAACGCCTCTAAACGCACTTCTACATGTGCGCCATACACCATTTTGGTCCAATCAAATAAATGTACTTCTATCGAAGGCCGCACACCCTGCACTGTTGGGCGTACACCAATATTCGCCACACCGGGCCAAGCTTGCTGCTCTAGTCCGGCCACGTATACGGCAAACACGCCATTTACCGGCATTTGTAAGCGCTTCGGGTTTAAATTTAAGGTCGGAAATCCAATCGTCCGACCGAGCTTTTGGCCATGAATCACGCGCCCCTCAAAAGAAAACGTTCGGCCTAATAAACATTCAGCCTCCGCCAAATCCGGCGTTTGTAATACCGAGCGAATACGCGTGCTGCTAACCCGTTCGCCATCGACGCAAAAGGTCGGCATACTGCTTAATTCAAAACCGTAAACGCGGCTTTGTTGCGCTAACAAGGCAAAATCACCTTGACGATGTTGACCAAAGCGAAAGTCATCGCCAACAACCAGATGCTTAACGTTTAACCCTCGTATTAAAACACTGTCCACAAAACGTTGCGCACTGAGTTGAGCAAAGCTACGATTGAAGGCAACACATAATACATAATCCACGCCCACAGATTCAAAAGCGCGTAACTTTTCACGCAAATTCATTAAGCGTACAGGGGCTTTATCCGGCGTAAAAAACTCTATCGGTAGAGGTTCAAAAATAATGGCAACACTCGGCAAACCCTGTTGTTTAGCCTGCCGATTCACCTGATTTAAAACCGCTTGATGACCTAAATGCACACCATCAAAATTACCTATTGTCACTCCACTTCCGTTTTCAAATACCCGTTGAAATGCCGATAGGTTGTGTAATCCGCGAATTAATCGCATAAAGGTCAATCCGTTGCGCCCGAAAGAAAGAAGGATTATAACGGATTCGACTTTATAAGTTTTTTCGATTTAAGCCGAATTTTCGATTCCTTGTTTCGGATAAAAACAACGACCAAGACTGTTCAAAAAATGACCTCTAGACGCACCTTGGGCATTCAAAACAACTATTCAAACGCCGCTATGTGCCTGTTGATAAATTACGCATTTTATACAGAAACTGCAAAAAGCGAAGTTTAAAACTCGGCTTCACGTCAATCGGATGGCGAAACTCCAATACCACCGGTTGCGCATTAGGATTAGCTAAATCATGGCTTGGCCAGCGCATCACATCGTCAAACTCAAAGCCGGTATCATGCGCAACAAGCTGCCATGGCAGGTCTTCATCGCGCCCTAACGCGTGTGCCCCCTGAGCATCGAATCGAATCGGCCATTTACCATCAACAATCACCGCCTTGGTTTTACCCGACTCCATCCAAATGCGCACAATTTCACCCTTTTGCAACAGTGTGCCATAAGGCAAAAATAAGTACTGCGCATTCAAATTCGTCACCGAATAATCAGTCAAAGGCGGGCCGTCCGGAAACTGAAAGTTGCAAAACCCTTTACCGCAACACGACATTCGCTTTCCTTTTTAATTCTATGGATTTAGGTGTATTATAAAGAGGTAATAGACAAACCTGCGGAGATTTATTATGAGCATTGATTCCATTCACTCGGTTACTTCGCCCTACACAGGCATCAACCCAACCCAAAGCGCTCTCGCCTCGGGTAAACAGATCAATACCGCCGCAGACAATCCTGCCGGTTTAGCTATGGTCAATGCGATGAATTCGCAAGTGATGGCGCAATCGGTAAGTATGCGTAATGCCAACGACGGCATGGGTTTATTACAAACGGCGGATGGCGCAAGTCAATCCTTTAGCGTCAATATGCAACGGATGTATGATCTATCGCTACAAGCCTCTAACGGCACGCTTAACCCCGCGCAACGCAACCACCTTAATACCGAATTTCAACAAGGCCTTAAAGAATTGGATCGCATTGCCACCACAACCCAATTCAACGGCATGAACCTACTCAACGGTGAGCTCAACGCCATCCAAATTGCGCTAGGCGATAGTCAAAGTGAGCTAAGCCTACCTAACCTACAGCCTAATGCACTCGGCTTGGCAAATTTGGATCTAAACAATCCAGCGAACGCAGGTTTAGCCATGCAAGCCTTACAAACCGCCGGGGAATTCATGGGCGAGGTTCGCGCGCAATTTGGCGCGCAACAAAACGGCTTAGTGTCGGCGTTTAATAATATGGCCAATACGCAAATCAACACCATCGGCTCGCGTAGCCAAATCGAAGACACTGACGTTGCCAAAGCCGCGAGTGAACAATCGCGCGATGATGTGCTTAATCGTGCCGCAATCATGATGTTATCGATCGGCAACCAAGAGCGTAGCAACACCCTGCAACTACTTAGCTAAACACACCCTTCTATCTTGCTCAAGCGCGGTCACATACCGCGCTGAATTTTTTATTAATCACCCCATTGCAAACGCCTCTTTCCCGCCGCATAATTCGCTCAAATTCACAGCAACGGTAACGCCATCTTGTCCCCCTATTCACTCAACCAGCAAACCCTTAATCACGCCATTGACAGCCTAGTTGAACAAGGTTGGTATATTTGGGAAAACGCCTTACCTGACAACCTATGCGAACGTCTATTAAACGAAGTACACGCCTTTGACCAACAAGGTGAACTCAAACCTGCCGGTATAGGTCGAGGTCACGAACACCAACAAAACGAAAAAATTCGCCGCGACAGTATTCATTGGATTGAAGGTCAAACGACGACTCAAACCGAGTTTTTAAGTCTTATGGCACAACTGCAAACCGAACTCAATCGCCAGCTTTTTCTCGGCTTATTTGAGTACGAAGCGCATTACGCGCTGTATTCGCCCGGCGATTTTTACAAAAAACACCGCGATAGTTTTCGTGGCGCGGCCAACCGCATGGTCACCACCGTAATTTATCTAAACCCCGACTGGCAAGCCGATTGGGGCGGAGAACTGGTGATGTTTAATGATGAAGATACCGACATTATCGGCACCGTCACCCCCAAAATGGGCACGATGGTGGTGTTTATGAGCGAACAGCACCCGCACGAAGTCAAACCAACATTACATCCGCGCGCCAGTATTGCAGGCTGGTTTCGTCGTAACACCTCCACCGCCAGCCAACTCAACCCACCGAGTTAACGCTGGTTGATCGTCCAAACAACTTATTTTGAAACCACGAAAGACAAAAAGTGACTGTCCAGCCATAAATCAAAGACTTCACGTTTTAAAACTTCGTGTTCTTCGTGACCTTCATGGTTCAAAGACATCAAAGACGTGAATTTTCAACCGCCCTTCACGCTTCAGCTTGTTATAATTAACGCTATTTTTTACTCAGAAACGAATTCAACATCATGGAAAAGCATTTCGACCCGAAAACGATTGAAGCCAAGTGGTATCAAACTTGGGAAAACGCCGGTTATTTCTCACCCAATACCGACTCCGACAAAGCCCCCTATTGCATTATGATTCCGCCGCCAAACGTCACCGGCAGTTTGCACATGGGACACGCGTTCCAAGACACGATTATGGATACCCTGATTCGCCTCAATCGTATGCAAGGCAAACCCACCCTTTGGCAACCGGGCACCGATCACGCCGGTATCGCCACGCAAATGGTGGTTGAACGCCAGCTTGCCGCCAAAGGTTTAAGTCGCCATGATTTAGGCCGCGACAAATTTATGGATGAAGTCTGGAAATGGAAAGAAGAATCGGGCGGCACCATTACCAAGCAGCTACGCCGCATGGGCGCTTCACCGGATTGGAGCCGTGAACGTTTTACGATGGACGAGGGTTTATCCAACGCGGTGAAAGAAGTGTTTGTGCGTTTGCATGAAGAAGGCTTGATTTATCGCGGCAAACGTCTCGTCAACTGGGATCCGGTGCTGCACACCGCCGTGTCGGATTTGGAAGTTATTTCCGAAGAAGAACAAGGCAATATGTGGCATTTGCGTTATCCGCTCACTAACGGTAACGATTACTTAGTCGTGGCGACGACCCGCCCCGAAACCATGCTCGGCGACCAAGCGGTGGCAGTGCATCCTGAAGACGAACGTTATAAACACCTGATCGGCCAAACCATTACCCTGCCGTTAGTTGGCCGCGAAATACCCATTATCGCCGATGATTATGTTGATCCGGCATTTGGCACCGGTTGCGTCAAAATCACCCCGGCACACGACTTTAACGACTATGAAATGGGTAAACGTCACAATTTGCCGATGTTAAATGTCTTCACCAAAGACGCGGCGATTAACCAAGAAGCACCGGAAAAATATCAAGGCCTCGACCGTTACGAAGCGCGTAAACAAATCGTCGCTGATTTAGAAGCCTTGGGTTTAATGGAAAAAATTGAACCGCATAAATTGATGGTGCCACGCGGTGACCGAACGCATGCAGTAATCGAGCCGATGCTGACCGACCAATGGTACGTTGCGGTGCAAGAACTTGCAAAACCGGCGATTGATGCGGTTAAAAATGGCGATATCGAATTTGTGCCGAAAAACTGGGAAAACACCTATTTTGAATGGATGAACAATATCCAGGACTGGTGCATTTCACGCCAAATCTGGTGGGGACACCGCATTCCGGCCTGGTATGACGATCAAGGCGCGGTATATGTCGGTCGTGATGAAGCTGAAGTGCGCGCTAAACATAATTTGGGTGACCGTCCGCTGCATCAGGATGATGATGTACTCGATACTTGGTTTAGTTCGGCGTTGTGGACATTTTCAACACTCGGTTGGCCGGAGCAAACACCGGAGTTGGAAAAATTCCACCCTACTTCGGTGTTGGTAACCGGATTCGACATTATTTTCTTCTGGGTCGCGCGCATGATTATGATGACCCTGAAATTCACCGGCCAAGTACCGTTTAAACAAGTGTATGTGCATGGTTTGGTGCGCGATGCCGAAGGTCAAAAAATGTCCAAATCCAAAGGCAACGTGTTGGATCCGATTGATTTGATTGACGGCATTGACTTGGAAAGCCTAGTCAACAAACGCACCTATGGCATGATGCAACCGGAAAAAGCCGCCAAAATCGAAAAAGACACGCGTAAACAGTTTGCTGATGGCATTCCGGCGTTCGGTACCGATGCGTTGCGTTTCACCTTTGCCTCGCTCGCCTCGACCGGGCGCGATATTCGGTTTGACCTGAATCGCTGTGACGGTTATCGCAACTTCTGCAATAAATTGTGGAACGCCACGCGTTATGTATTAATGAACACCCAAGGGTTTGATACCGGGGTCGATGAAAGCCAACCAGTTGAGCTGTCGTTAGCGGATCGTTGGATTGTGTCACGTTTACAACATGTCGAA
>Ga0172377_10003462_pt1 | contig 16215 bp, 18 predicted proteins | sample Pumphouse3metaG_FD_119749 | JGI IMG/M metagenome (GOLD analysis project Ga0172377, IMG submission 119749) | Leachate microbial communities from a municipal landfill in Southern Ontario, Canada - Pumphouse #3 metaG | ecosystem: Engineered > Solid waste > Landfill > Unclassified | place: Canada...
ATGTGCTGGGCCGGATCGGCGATCACAAGATGAACCGGCTGTCTGAGTTGCTTCCGGAAAACTGGCAGCGCTTACGTTCCGGCGATAAGGACAACTGACCTGTATTCTAAGGACGCTTACTAATGTTCCCCCTCACATCACGATCAATATATGTTTGAATATAGCTTGAAAACCATATTTTTCGTGAAATCTTTTTATTGACAAACAGCTCAGGATACCCGCCCTGCAAGATCCAATCTCCTGTGGTACCTTTTTTTTTAACCTTCTCACTACCCGCGCATAGATGCTCTATGTAAGCATCTGCTGTTTTTAGATCACTTCTCAGATTACGGCTTTTCTCCGCTTGTGAAAATGACAACAAAGTTAAGACCGCCACCCGCCCTGCCAAAGACTCACTAACATTCCTCATTAGGGGAAACTGCTGTGAGCCGGTTAATATCCAATTCCCCGGCTTTCTATCACTATCTATCTTAGATTTGATATACGACAGTATTTGGGGCGCGTTTTGAATTTCATCGATAATAAGCGGACTGCCGTATCTTTCTAAAAAACCTCTCGGATCTTGGACGGCAAAAGATCTTATATCCAGCTCATCCAGTGAAACATAGTTATATTTCTTGTTTAAAAGCTCTCTAACCAATGTAGTCTTACCGGATTGTCTCGGACCGGTAATAAGCACCGCGGGGAAAGTCCCGACGGCTTCTTTCATGGTTTTTTCTAATAATCTGCTGATATACATATTTACCATTTTAAAGTGTGACTTTAAAATGTCAAATGTTTTTTATTCCATCAAGTGAATATAGCGTATCACCTCATTTCTCCGCAGTAAATTCCCGCGCCGTCGTCACGAGGAGCCCCCGAAGGGGGCGACGAAGTGATCTCATAATATGAAAATATTTCGGAGGGAGATTGCTTCGGCCCTATGCAAAGTCTGCCGAAGCAATAACGAGAAATAGGCATTTTGCAGAACCCTTTTTAATGCCTTTTATGTTGTTTTTTAATATATTTATGGTATACTTATTGTGTATGAATTTTGAATATGACAAAGCCAAATCTGCGCAGAATAAAGAAAAGCACGGTATAGATTTCGAGAAAGCTCAGTATCTATGGGATGATGATTTTGTGATATTTCAAGCTAAAACAAGTGATGAGCGAAGATTCATGATTATCGGGAAGATCAAAAACAAAATATACTCTTGTATCTTTACCCTGAGAAACAATAGCATCCGCATTATTTCATGCAGAAGATCAAGAGAAAACGAAAAGCGAGGCTATTATGAAAAACTTAAATAAAAGAATAACTTCAAAAGAGCTGGACGCTAAATTTGATTCAGGCCAAGATATTTGGGAACACCTGGATACATCTAAAGCCAAAGCGTGTAAGCGGGTAAAAAGAGTCAATATAGATTTTCCCGCCTCAATGCTTAACAAAATCGATAATGAGGCTCACAAAATAGGAGTTGCCCGTTCCGCTTTAATAAAGTTGTGGCTATCTGAAAAACTTGAGCATGTCTAAACTATGCTCCAGTCTCCAGACGCTGTATCCAACCTGTTTATAAATAGGACGTTGCACCTTAAATACGGGTGCTCTTCACAAATACTCATATTTAAATCGCAAATCCTTTATTGATATTGTGTTGGATCTACCGCCGCTCATTTGCTTCTTGAAAAAGGGAGTCGACCCCTTTTTCTCAATCGATCGAGTTGCTTTTTAACATAGGTCCTTGTATTGGGAGAGGGTATCCTACTAACCCAAAAATTCACTTTTTTAATGCTGAACGCGGCCGGAAAAGAAAGTTCCGGGAAATGGCCGAAATATTTCTTTTTATACGCCGAAAGATACAGACAATCTATCAACGCTTTTTCGGGATCGGCTATTAAAAATCCTCCACCGCCGTTATGCCAGCTAAATCCGTCAAAAAAAGCCGGCGCGATGCGATGCGCCTCAAAAACCCCGGATCTCGTCCTGATAGTCCTTGAATGCGCGGTTGATGCGAGTGCGGTTATCTGGGGTATCTGCTCGACGATACCGTGAATATGAAGCGCGCTCACAAAAGAAATATAAGCGCGGTTTCGGGGGAACAAGTACGGCACTATCGCATAAGGACTGATCGCGGCGCTATTCTTTTCCGCCCATATTCCCCTGTGCATTTTAACTATGACCTCGTCTTTTGCCAAACTATTCAAAGCCTGCGTAACGGCCGAGACCGACCTTGCAGATAAAACGGAAATTTCGCGGGTGGTAAACACCGGCTTTCCCGTTTCACGGACATATGATAGTATCGACTTTCTACGCACGAGACACCTCTTCAATAAAATCGGAGACTTTAAGCTGTATTTCTTCCCAGGAACGCTGTTTATTATAGACGCTTCTATCCTCATTTGATAAATATGCGACAACCGCATCCCTGAACTCGCCGAACTCAACCTCAAAAACCCGCTTTCCGGCCTTTTTAAGAATAGCGGCGTCAACGTTTTTAAGACGTTTTTCCGCCAATGTAAATTGCGGGCTTAGCACATATAGGTCAAAAATATCTCTCGCTTGGACCAATGTTCTCGATGCCAGGGCATTGAGCTTTTGCGAAACAGCCTCATTAATACCATAGTGCGAAACCAATAGAGGCGACGCCTTATACGCTCTCAGTATCCCGTCATCAACCGCGCCTACGACATTCCCGCCCTGAAAAGACCTGCGCGAAAATTCTATTTTGGTAAAAAGGTCCTCCCCTTGAAAAGCCGTGAGGTGAACCTTAAAACGCTGTGTTGTCTCGGTCTGTTTTGCCTTCGAAATATCCGGAGCGGTGATACCAGTTATCCCGAAAGGTCTCAGATTATCGCGAAACGCCGGAGAGAGCAGTATATTCATCACTTTTTCTTTGAGCTCAAAAACAGGCACGATCCGGATATCCAGATCCAAGTCTTCGGAGTAGCGAAAGCTCTTAAAAAAGAACCTCAAATTAGTCCCGCCCTTAACGGCGTAGTTCTCCGCTTTGACCTTTCTTCCGAACCACCTTAAAAACTCCAGGTGAAACACTTCCCTTAGCTGCAGATGCGAATATTGTTCCATAATAAGTCTTATTGTTTAGTTTAAACTAATTAATTTTTCTTATTGCCCATGAGTAAATATACACTACTTCCGAGTAGGTTGCAATCTCATTGCGTAATTTGAGGGACACAGGAGTCTCCAGACTGCATCCAACCTGTTTATAAATAGAACGTTGCACCTTAAATACGGGTGCTCTTCACAGGTACTCATATTTAAATCGCAAATCCTTTATTGATATTGTGTTGGATCTACCGTCTGGAAGCAATCACAAAACAACAAATATTTATGCACAAATCAGCAAAATATTTTGCACAGATCAGCAAGGGTTGCCCGAAAAAAACCACTATGTTAAGCAGACCAAAATGTGTCCACTATGTGCTCCCCCTCGACTTCGCTCGGGGCAGGCGGAATAAAGTGTAAAGGATGTGCCCGGAATATACCTTAATGGCGGGCTGGCGGCACCTAAGTCGAAAACCGCAACTTCAAGCAATACCGATACTTGTGAAAATGAAAAAACGCCGGGGAATTGGTATTATAATTAGTTTGTTGTAAAAACCTTACAGTCCCCTTTTAAGTGCTTTTTTTATTATTGGGGCAACCGTTTTAGCGTTTATCCTATGTTCCTTACAGTATTTTGTTTGCAACCATTCGGAAAGTTTCTTTTGACCCTTACTTGAATTACATCCGCAGCAACATAAAACAATGTTTTCTCTGGTAATTATTTTGGCATCATTAATTATATGCTCCCAACTAGTTGCGGTTTTTTTTGATACTTTTACAGGAGTAAAAACAGCCCCGCAATAAACACATTTTTTATCTCTTTCTCTTACTTCTTTTTCTATCCAGGTTGGAATATTCCAATTATTCGCCGCTATTTATCCAATTTATTTTTTAGTTTTTTTGTCTTTTGCGATAATTTCTTATAGTTCTTCTTACTAATCACTTTTTTCCCGCTTTTCTTTTCAAGTGCTTTTCTCGCATTCCCCGCGATAGTTCCACCTTCTCGAGCGGCATGTTTGTTTTCAGTAAAACCTTGAGCATCTTTATTGACAGTGATTTCTTTTGTAGACGCTTCACCCAGCATAGAAAAGATAAGTTCCAGATCGGTCATATGATCTCGTAGATTTTCTCTTTTTAGTCCCTTATGCTTTTTATAAGCGGAAGGTGTCATCTCAAAGGTTGCTTTTGATATTTCAGCGGTAAGTATTTCGTATTCTTTTTGTTCTTTTATGCCTCTTTTTTGCCATTGGTCGGTTAATTCTTCCCGGATGGCGATACCACGCATCCGTTTTTCTATCCAATCGTCGCTGTATCCTTTTACTTTGTATAAAGCTCTTGTTCTTTTTGTGGCAAGTTCCGGGTTTTCTATTTCTTGAATTCGTTCATAGCCAACTTTGGCTAACCACCGTTTAAAAGGTTCGGCTTTCGGTGATGGAATAGACTGGATAATACGGAAGATACCCTCTGTATTGGCACAATTGAGCTTTTGGACACCACCGGGGGTCTTTACGGAAAGGGGGGTGGCAATTTGCCCCCACCCTTTGGAAAGCTCAGGATCACGTCTTCGCATGTCTTTGATATAGCCGTCCGGTTGAACAGAATCCGTCAATGCGGCGACAACATCAACAACCACAAACCACCATTCTTTTTTGTGGATAGTTTTGCGTATTTCTCGTTTTCTGAATATTGCTATTTTTGTACTTGCAATTTCTTTTGGCATAATTACTCCTACGCTATTCTAAACCAGACGGTTTCGACTGGGAGTCTGTGGCGGGTCGAACGAGACGGTAGTCGAACCCCGCAACCCCAATCAATACAACTACTTGTGACACTTCATAAAAAACGGTCTATGGGGATGCTTATCTCCCTCGGTCAACCCATTAATACTTCACTACCTTACAATAAAGACATTCTATCAAAAAACCGGTTTAAAACCAGAAATTATTAATTATCCGAACTTATAAAGCTCATCATTTATGAATCGCTTTTCATTTCAGACGGATTAGGCGTTTTAAACACTAAAAACGCAGCGTCAACACTGCCTGTATTCTTAATAATCATCGGTGTTTGAAAGGCGACCGGTAACAGATCGCCTTCTTTGACCTTATTATCCGCACCATCAAGATTAACCGTTAAATCATCGCCTCTTACAACCAGCAAGTGAACATTTGAGTTAGCGTTATGCTGGGGCACGCTCTGCCCCGGCTTTAACGCTATCTGCATAACAAGAAGATGTTTCTCGTCAACAACCTTGCGATTGCCCATTTTACCATCATTATACGGAATATTTTCTAAAACATTCATAAAATATCCTCCTATCGAGCTTCCATCATAGCCTTAACATCATCTTCCACAGTGCTTATCGGCTTGATATTAAATTTTTCCACTAACACTTTTACAACATTAGGCGATAGAAATGCCGGCAATGTAGGTCCCAACCGAATCCCCTTAACGCCGAGGGATAACAAAGCTAAAAGAACAGCAACAGCTTTCTGTTCATACCAAGCAATATCAAATGAGATAGGCAACTCATTTATATCATTAAGACCGAAAACTTCCTTCAGTTTAAGAGCGATAACAGCGAGCGAATAAGAATCATTACACTGACCAGCATCTAAAACACGAGGAATTCCATTGATATCACCCAGAGGCAATTTGTTATAACGGTATTTTGCACAGCCAGCTGTTAAGATAACCGTATCTTTAGGCAGGGCTTCTGCGACTTCTGTAAAATAGCTTCTTGGTTTTTGACGGCCGTCACATCCAGCCATAACAATAAACCGTTTTATTGCCCCTGATTTGACAGCTTCAACTATCTTTTCTGCTAATGCAAGAACCTGATGATGGGCGAAACCGCCAACTATCTCACCGGTTTCAATTTCCTTTGGCGATTGGCATTTCTTAGCCAGTTCAATAATCTCGCTAAAGTCTTTTTTTCCATTCTCGCTTCTATCAGGGACATGCTTAACACCCGGGTAACCAGCCATGCCGGTGGTAAATATCCTGTCTTTATAAGAATCCTTTACCGGGATGATACAGTTTGTTGTCATCAGTATAGGGCCGTTGAAAGTTTCAAAATCCTGATTCTGGTGCCACCATGAACCGCCGTAATTACCCACAAAATGATCATATTTCTTGAAAGCAGGGTAATAATTTGCCGGAAGCATTTCACTATGGGTATATACATCAACACCTGTGCCTTCGGTTTGTTTCAGCAATTCTTCCATATCCTTTAAATCATGACCTGAAATGAGAATACCGGGATTATTTTTGACTCCAAGATTTACTTTTGTTATTTCAGGATTTCCATACGCTCCTGTATTAGCTTTGTCCAGAACAGCCATAGCCTTTACTGCGTTTTCACCAGCCTCAAGCACGAGTCCTGTCAATTCATCAGCTGATGAATTATTAGCGATAGCCGCAAGTCCTTTATACATAAAGCTGAAAATAGATTCATCATACTGACCCAAGACAGAAGCATGATCTGTATAGGCGGCTATTCCTTTTAAGCCATACAAAAGCAGTGATTTCAATGATCGGATATCTTCATTGTCGCTGTAGGAAAGCGGGCTTACCTCTAGCGACTTCTTGATAAAATCTTCTTTTGTTTCTGCCGACCATACCGCCGAATCATGCAAACCTTCTTGTGAAATCTGCACCTTGCCTTTAACTTCATCACGCAACACAAGAGCCTTTTTAATAAGGTCTGCGATCCTGTCCTCATCAAAGTTTGCGTTAGTAATCGTTGAAAAAAGAGCCTGACAGGTAAATACTCCGTATTTCTTATCTAGAGAATCCGCTTTCTCGGCATAAACTGAAAGACCCTGCAAGGAATAAATCAGAAGATCCATTAAATCTGAAGCCCTTTCATCTTTACCGCAAACACCTCTAATAGTACAACCTGTATTTTTTGCGGTTTCTTGACACTGAAAACAAAACATTCCCATAGCTTTCCTCCTTTTTAGGAATAAATCTTTTGCCAGCTTTATTCCAGTTTTTGTTTTAAAATTCTTATCAATTATTTTTTCTTTCTTATCAACATGAAGATGCGGGAAGTCATCTCCAAGGTTAACCAGCCAATCAGCTTCGTACAATATTTGAAAATTCAGAGATGTTACTTTTCCAGGTGAATGATGATTACCGATAATCTCGAGTATTTCTTCCATATATTCAGATGGATAGTCTATTTTCTTTAGTATCTTTTCTGCTACAGGAGGGCCTTCTTTCTCCTGGAAGTTTCCGCTCACTGAATTATATTTACGCTCGCACTCCTTAATGCCGATATCATGCAGAATAGCAGACGGAAAAATTACATCTTGATCCCCGCCCTCATCCTTTAATATTGATTCGGCATAACTAAGCACAGCCTTTGCATGGTTAATTCTCTTGAGATCATCACCAAAATAATTTTCCAACTCGTCAATCAATGTGCAAAATATTTCTTTCGTGCTCAGCTCTCTAATTTTCTTAATAGTTTGGCGATAGTCAATTTATCAAGTGGCAGTTTAATGGTTTGTCAATGGATGAATTTATTGTCAACCAGTTCCTTTAGACCTATCTTGTATCCCAAGAATCACTAAATCTTCTTCTGCCTTTATGCCTCTTATTTCATTTTTTTTCATATAGATGCTTTGATTTTGAGCTAATATTGTTTCTCCGTTAATATCGGTAAATACACCCTTACCTTTTAGTACAGTCAATAAGACTGCATAATCCTCTGGATGAGGCGAAATTTCAGTTCCCTTCTTTAAACAAATCAATGCAGCGTGAAACCCTTTAGCATTAAGAAAATGTCTTTTTACTGGCTTATCTGAAGAAAATGCAACCAGTTTATTTATATCATATGTTTTCATTATTGCATCCCCGTGATCTCCTCTTTTAAGCATCGGATCGCTTCCTTTTCTGAATCGAAAACCGAGAAAAGCTTTTCCACTTTTGTTATTTCAAACATTGTTTTTAACTTGGCGGTCACGTTAATAACTGCGAGCGTATGGTCTTTGTGTTTTATTTCGGTCAAGGCTCGCACAAGCACCGCGACTGTGGCTGAATCAATATCCGTTACATCTTTAAAATCTAGCAAGATATCCTTATTGAACAAGCCTCGTTTATCCCGATTATCCCACATTCTTTTTTCTATCTCCGGAATAGTTGACGCATCAATAACGCCTTTTAATCGAACAATTTGTAAATTTTCTCGATCTTCTATACTTTTTACAAATAGCAGTGTTTTGCTATTTCTTGCGCTAAAAAACTCTTTTAGCATAAAATTTTCTCCTTCTTAACCAAGCCTTTTTTGAAATCTCATTGAACTTAACGTAAGAATCCCGATACCCATAATAAAAAGCGCTAACATTTGAGGCCAAAGAATATCAACTCCGCTCCCTTTCAAAAAAACACCTCTAAGAATAACTAAAAAATACCTCAGCGGATTAAGATACGTTACATATTGAATTATTTTTGGCATATTCGCGATGGGGAACATAAATCCCGAAAGAAGCACAGCTGGAAAATAAAAGAAGAAAGTAGACATCATGGCTTCTTGCTGTGTTGAAGCTAATGTCGATATAAACAATCCCACACCTAAAGTGGTTAAGAGATAAAGACACGTAGAACCAAAAAGCAGAAGTATATTTCCTTGAATCGGCACCTTAAACCACAAAACACCTACCAATGTTACCAAGACCGCATCCACTAAGCCTATCACCGCAAAAGGCAGCAGCTTACCAATGATAAGCTCATAAGACCGGATAGGGCTAACGATCAGCTGTTCGATCGTTCCAATTTCTTTTTCCCGCACTATAGCCATCGACGTCAAAAGCAGTGTAATCAGCATTACGATCAACGCGATAACACCCGGAACATAAAAATTCCTTGATTCCAAATTATCATTAAACCATGCCCGGATCTTAAGCTCAATTTTCGGAAAATCATTGGGTCTTTGCAGCATCGTTTTAGCGCGTTTATCCAGTATCCCCGAAGAATATTTCTCTACAATCTGATTAGCATAATTTAATATTATTGATGCTGTGTTAGAATCCGTTCCATCAACTATTAACTGCACCTGTGCCGTCCTGTTTGCGCCAAGGTCTTGTGCAAATCCCCGATTAATACGAATAACCACGTTAACAAATGATTTATCTATTAAACTCTCCTGCTCTTTATCTGTGGTAATATTTCGCTTCACATCAAAATACCCCGAATAGGTGAATTCCCTGATTAAGCTTCGGCTCTGTGAAGATTGATCTAAGTCATAAATCGCTGTCGAAATATCTTTTACATCCGTAGTAACAGCATAACCAAATACCATGACCTGTATGAGGGGCATGATAAATATAACCGCTTTCATACGCGGATCACGGAAGATCTGAATAAATTCCTTAATAAGTATATGTTTTATCCGTTCAAACATTTAGCCGACCTTCTTTTTAAATTTTCTGTTTGCAACATTCAGAACAATAACAGCGAATAAGAATAAATAAAAAACCTGCATACCAAGTACTTTTATTCCAACACCTTTTAAGTAAATACCTTTCAAGATGACAACAAAATACCGTGCCGGAATAAGATGTGTTAGCACTTGTATGGCTTTGGGCATATTAGCGATAGAATACATAAACCCCGAAAGTAAAAACGCTGGCAAGAATGTTGTGACCATGGCCAACTGACTTGCCACAAGCTGATTCTTAGTCACAATAGAAATAAGCATCCCCAAACTCAACGCCCCTGCTAAAAAGAATCCGCTTAATAGAAAAAGCAAAGCAACACTTCCTCTTAACGGCACATGGAATAAAAACTGCCCCATCGCCACCGCTACAACGACATCAAAAAGCCCGATCGTAAAGTAAGGAATGAGTTTTCCAAAAATAAGTTCATTTGATTTCACCGGTGTTGATATCAGCTGTTCCATGGTCCCGGATTCCCATTCTTTAGCCACCGTTAATGACGTCAACAAGGCGGCGATAACCATCATAATGACGGCAATAAGTCCCGGAATAATATAGTTTCTGCTCTTTAAATCAGCATTAAACCAAACCCTTGAGCGCATGTCGATAGGTATCATGTCGTTAATCCCTGCCTGTGATAGCTCATTAACAATAAAATTCCTATTATATTTCGAAGTAACCGCAGTAACATACCCTATAGCAATCGTTGATGTATTTGAATCACTGCCATCAACCAAAAGCTGCACCGGCGTACGCTGATTAGATTCAATTCTCTTAGAAAAATCAGCGGGGATAACCATGGCCATCAGCGCCTGGTTTTTATCAATAGCGGCCTGAAGATCCTTATATCCATCGAAATACCCGACAATCTTAAAATACGGCGAATTCTTAAAATTTAAGGTATAGTCTTGTGAAATTTGTGTTTTGTCTTGATCCCATATCACCAAAGGCACATTATCCACATCTAACGTCAAGGCATAACCGAATAAGACCAATAAAAGCATTGGTATAGCAATCGCCATACCCAGACTCCGCGGGTCACGGAAAATATGAATAAATTCTTTTTGCGCAATAGCCTTAACTCTTGTTAAATTCACTTTATCTTTTCCTCGTTCTTATCATAAGACTCAATCAATGAAACAAACACATCTTCTAACGATGGTTCAATCTTTTCGATCTTATAATTATTTGCCTTCTCATTCCTTAAAAAGTCTTTTATAAGCGGTATGGACAATTCTGAGTTTTGCACAACGACATGGAGCGCGTTCCCAAATAAAGCCACCTCTTTAATACCCTCTAGCTTCATTAAACGTTCAATCCAATCCTCAGGATCATCAATAAATATTTCTACCACCTCTTCTTTCATAGACTCAGTTTTTAATTCATGCGGGCTGCCCAAAGCAATAATATTGCCTTTATAGATCAACGCAATCCGATTACAATTCTCGGCTTCATCCATGTAATGTGTCGTCACAAAAACCGTTACACCATTTTTCGCCATTTCTTTGATAAGTATCCAGAAATCCCGTCGGGATATCGGATCAACTCCTGATGTCGGTTCATCTAAGAATACAATTTTAGGTTCATGAAGGATTGCGCACCCCAGGGCAAGACGCTGCTTCCATCCGCCTGAAAGAATAGCTGTCCGGCTTGATCTTAAATCCTCTAGCCCTGCCATCTTGATAACCCATTCTTTTCTTTCTGCCTTTTTTTGATCACGTATTCGGTATATACCGCTATAAAAGTTAATATTTTCCTCAACGGTCAGATCATCATAAAGAGAAAACTTCTGTGACATATATCCGATGTTTTCTTTTATCTCTTCTTGTTCTTTTATAATATTGTGGCCTCCCACATGCCCATCACCTGATGTCGGAGAGAGAATTCCACACAACATCCGAATCGTCGTTGACTTCCCCGCGCCATTAGGCCCGAGAAAACCAAAAATTTCTCCTTTATTAACCTCAAAATTAATTCGGTTGACAGCTGTAAACTGCCCGAACTTTTTTTCTAAGTTTGATACCTCTACCGCTTTTTCATTCTTCATCTTTATGCTCGCTTATGATAGAGATAAATGCTTCCTCGAGAGTTTTAGCGTTTCTTTCTTTTTTTATATTCGAAGGGACATCACACCTTAGAAGCCTACCTTTATGGATCAGACCAACTCTTTTGCACCGTTCGGCTTCATCTAAATACGCCGTTGAATAAAATATTGTCACTTTTTCTTTTAAAAGTTGATAAAGAATTTGCCAAAAGTCTCTTCTTGATACTGGATCAACACCATTGGTCGGTTCATCCAGGAACAGGACTTGCGGAGTGTGAACAAGCGCACAAGCCAGCCCTAACTTTTGTTTCATCCCACCCGAAAGATTCCTGGCAAGCCTATCCTTAAACGGCGTTAAATTTGAGAAATTCAAAAGACGCTTGATTTGCTCTGGCCTTTCTTTTACCGGAACACAATAAATGTCAGCATAAAAATTAATATTTTCCATGACGGTCAAGTCCCCGTATAACCCAAACCGTTGCGACATATACGCGATATTTTCTTTTATTTTCTCAGAGTCTTTGACAATATCGTTTCCGCCTACCCATGCCTGACCGCTTGTCGGCTCTAAGATGCCCGTTAACAATCGCATCGTCGTGGTTTTTCCAGCACCGTCAGGCCCGACCAAACCAAAAATTTCTCCTTTGGGAATTTCGAGCGACAGTCCATCAACAGCTGTCACGTTATCAAATTTTCGAGTTAATAACTTTGTTTTAATCATTAAATTGCTCACTTAATTTGAATATAAGCATCCGCAGGCATTCCAGGTTTTAATTCAAAATCTGAATTATCAACATTAATTTTCACCCGATAAACAAGCTTGGTTCTTTCTTCGATAGTCTGAATATGTTTAGGCGTAAATTCCGCCTCTTGAGAAATAAAAGATACCCTTCCCTTGTATGTCTTATTCGGATATGTATCTATCTGTATGTTCGCCTCCTGATTAAGTTTAACTTTACCCAGATCTGTTTCATTGATATATCCTGTAATCCATATATTCCTTAAATCAATCACCGTAAAAACTGAAGCCCCCGGCTGAATGACTTCGCCCACTTCAGCACTCTTTACAAGAAGAAAACTGTCTAAGGGTGAATGTAAATCCGCGTAACTTAATCTTAAATTTGTTAAATCCAGAGATGATTGAAGCGTCTCCATTTTGGCTTTAGCAACGCCAAAATTTGTTTTCACAGCATCCCGTTGTTGTTGTGGCACCGCCCCGGCTTTATAGAGATTTTCAGCACGCGAATAATCCTCTTCTAACCTTTCATAGTTAAGTTTCGCTTCTTTATAGGCTGCCTCAGCCTGTGCTTTCATTGTCACAAGCTCTTCTTTATCCAAGCTGGCTAAGACATCTCCCTGCTTAACAAACTTGCCTTCGTCCGTCAGAATTTCCTTAATCTTTCCTCCAACCTGAAAAGATAACCGAACCTCGGTAGCCTCAACAGTCCCTGAAATAGGGAGAGAATCGCTAGTCGCTTTATTTTTATTTTGAAAATAATTAAAGGCAGTTATCGAAATAAAGGCAATAACGCCTACGATCAAAATCATTTTTATTTTCTTCTTCATTTTGCCTCCTCCTTAAATAAGTTAACGCCCATCGTTCTATTTAAATAGGCATGACCCATAAGATAATCATAAATTCCCTGGCTAAGATTTTCCTCTATCTGACTAAGAGATACTTGTGTATCTAAAACATCAAGATTTGTACCCCCGCCATTGTCATATCTGACCTCTGCTATCTTGACCGCTTCCCTGGCTTCCTCAACACTATCTTGCTGGGATTCAATAATGGCTTGTGCTTGAATTAAGTTTAATACCCCCTGCCTCACCTCAAGAGCAACTGTTTCTTCTGCGTCTTCCTTACTCAACTCTGTCTGTGCATATCTCGCCTTTGCTTCATCGACCTTTGCCTTAGCCAAAAATCCGTCAAACAAAGGAATGCTTATTGAAATTCCAACATTCCAATTATTATGCCTGGAATTAAACATATCTTCCGTATCATCTGATTTATAATCATAGTTAAGACCCGCGTTAACACGCGGCCTTCCGGTCGCTTTTGCCGCTGAGATACCTTGTTGTCCGATATCTATCTCAAGTGTTTTTATGATTAACTCTGGTCTTCTCTCATAAGCCAGTTCCAAAAACTTCTCTTCAGTTATATCAATTGCGGAGTAAGTTAACTTGTCCTGAAACAAAACAATTTCTTTTTTATCGAGACCTATTAATTTCTTAAACTCAGCCATTATCAATTCTTTCGTGTTTTGGGCCCGCACGAGCTGCGGCGCAACCTTAGAAACCTGAACTTTTGATTGAAGAAGGTCAAATTTTGATGATATCCCTTCATCAAATTTTTTCTTAACAATCTCATAATGTGATTGTGCCTGATCAAGCAATTCTTGGGCTATCCGTTCAGTCTCATATGCAAGCAGTATTCCATAATAAAGACGCTGGGTTTCAAACTCAACGGCAAGCTTTCGTGAGCGCAGATTCTCTTCCTGAACCTTAAGTGTCAAGTTTGCTTTTTTTAAATTCGCGATATTCTTACCGCCTTCAAAAATTGACTGTTCAACCGATACGCCAACTCTCTTCTCATCTTCATATCCGACAAACACGCCCAGATCTTTATCTGAATTATTGGCTTGAGATGAGCCAAGAGTCATGACTGAATCTCTGTGCGTATAGCCGCCATTAATATTAACTTTTGGCAAGAATTCACCTTTTGCCCCTAAAATCTTCGCTTTTGCGGCGTTGATTTCATTTTCTTGGATGAGAATATCTTTATTGTTCTTAAAGGCTAAAGAGACCGCATCTTCTAAAGACAGAGAACTTTGCCTTTTTTCTGCAATATCAGCATACGATAATGAAGCAAAGCCAACAATCAGGAAATAAACTGTGAGTATTATCGTGCACGTATTCCTCTTAAATATATTTTCCATATCTTTTCACCCCTTTTTTTAGGAGAAAACGAGTAGTGAAACAAAATCCATTGCAACGCTGTTGATTGGATAAAACCCATAAACGTCATAGCGGCAGCATCGATATCCAACCCTGAGTCGAATTCTTTCTCCATGATCCCTTTCTTTAACACTTTCTTTATTTCACCCATATACTGTTTAACAATTCCTCTTAACCTCATTATTATCTCTTCGTTTCCTGAATACATTTCATCAGAAAAAATAACCCGCGGTATGCCCTTATGCATCTCTAAAAATTCTATGTGTTTCAGGAAAATATTCTCAAGGCATCGGCTTGGTAAATCATTTTTACTGCAAGCCTCGCTTGTTATCTTCTTCAAACTAATCTCAACTTCACTCACGATTGCATCAACAATCGCCTCTCTCCCAGAGAAATGACGATAGACGTTGCTATTGGTAATGCCGACTTTCTTGGCAATAGCAGCAATCGTTAATCCTTTGAAACCATCCTTGGCAATAGCATCGAGCGCAGCATCGATTATCTGAGCCTGTCGGACAACTGTTTTTTCTTTATTATTTTTCATCAACTCTCCTAATGCTATTATGTGAATGTGAAATCACATTCACATAATAAGCCACCTAACCTATTTTGTCAAGCTTTTTATTGTTACGAGGTTATCTGAAATTCTACCGTTCCGGTTTTTGCGAAGCAAAGTACCGGAATCTCTGTGTCGCCACGTCGAGATTCCGGCATTGCTCGTTTCGCGCACAAGCTGGAATAACAAAATATGCCACCTTTTTGCCACTTTCGCTACTTACAGATATCAAAGTCCCACTAACAAAAAAATAGTAATTTTCATTCTTATTGCTATTTATGCTTCTAAATGGCAATAAGCGCTTCTTCTATTATCACTTTCGCTTATACGAATTGCGCAGGTAATTGTCTCCCGGTCAACTTCGATCACATATCTTGTAACCCCCAGAACACGACAACACGACATTTTTCATGTCGTCCAATGTCGTGTTTTTCGGGCTATTTTCGTCCTAAAAATTAGCTCTGAATATCCATAACTCACATAAATACAAGCATTTACGCAATATTGCGGGTTTTGCCATCATCGGACAATAGGACACGACATCGATTTTTTATTTTAAGGTCACTGACAGACTGCGCCTCGCCCGACCCTCGACAAACCCCCATGGTAAGGACCCATCTTTTTATGGCTTCCGGAGTTATATTCAGCTTAAGCTTCACCTCATGCCCATCAGGTGATTTGATCGTCACATAGGTCCAGAATCCGGGCTTCCATTTCTTGCTTTTACGTTTATATCTGTACCATCCCATAGATCACGTCCTTTTAAAATGCGTGCGGAGAAGGGCGAGAAGGAATACGCCCTCTACCAGTCGCATTTAACTGGCAGGACTTTCTGCGGTGGAATAACCTTAGAAAAAACACCGCATCCAGTTTCTCCGCATTATTTGTTTTACTCAACAATTGCTTCTTTTTCTTCCACAGATTGAGGTCGATATCTTTTCATGATCTGGCGAATTTCTTTCTCAAGATCAAAGTTTGAAACCCAGTTGCTTTTGCTTCTGATTTCTTCCTCAACATCAGCCACAGTAGGACGGTTTAACCCGGCAATAACCCTGTCTTTTTCAGCATGAAATACATCATACGCCTCAGTGCCTAAGCTCGGACTAAATGCCGGATATGATTCCAGATCACGCTTTGTCACCGCAGGGTGTCCATGTAAAGCAAAAGCCAA
>Ga0172377_10003463_pt1 | contig 16209 bp, 15 predicted proteins | sample Pumphouse3metaG_FD_119749 | JGI IMG/M metagenome (GOLD analysis project Ga0172377, IMG submission 119749) | Leachate microbial communities from a municipal landfill in Southern Ontario, Canada - Pumphouse #3 metaG | ecosystem: Engineered > Solid waste > Landfill > Unclassified | place: Canada...
ATAAATATAGCGAAACCATCCATAGTTAGTAAACTCTCAAAAAATTAATGTATATTGTATAATACACAAACAATAATAAAACCATGCATTAAAAACTAATTATCATGGAAAGACAATTAAAATCTATTGGAATTATTAAAACACCATATAATAATATAAGTGAGTGTCCTAAAAATATTTCAGGTGACGGACCTATGTGTGAGATTATAGTCAAAAAGAAATATGAAGCAGGATTACTCGGACTTAATAAAAACACCAGAATAGTGGTTTTATACTGGCTGGATAAATATGAAAATACAGAATCAGACCTACAGGTAATATCTCATGCAGATATTAAAAATTTAAGAGGTATATTTTCTATAAGAACTCCAAGAAGACCTAATCCTATTGGTCTGGCAATTGTAACTATTATCGAAATTGATGGAAATTCTATATTCGTAAAAGGGTTGGATTGTATTGATGGAACTACTTTAATAGATATTAAACCTGCAATCTATAAGGAACTAAACGAAACAAAATAATTAATTCAAAGTAGTCGTTATAAAAAATCTTTATAACTAAAAAAATAATACAAAAGATTTGTTTACTGTCTAAAATCCGCAAGAATATAGTCTATTACAAAACTTCCTTGCGGATTTTAGGTTATAATAAAACGACTGATCTTCTCAAAAACTTTTTTAAATGACTGATCAATCTGGTCTTTATTTTTTTCTTCGGTTACAGGAAATAAATTTATATGTGTATACGGAAACGAAAAATCAAATACCTCAACCGGAATTGAAATATCACGCTCTGCTCCCTGCAGAGTATTAATTATCTCATGGGGAGGAATAACCTTATCTCTTTTAAGTGTAATTGCTTTAAAATCATTTTCGTATTTTCTAAATAAGGATTCCCTGAATTCACGCATTTCATTATAATTAAGCATTGAATGAAATACTTTTCCTTCAGGGTGAGGACCATTTATATAATGATTAAGACGTTCATCTTTTTTTAGATATTTATCAAAATGTTCTACAAGAAAAGAATACAGTGTAATATTTGCTTCACTGTCAAGAATGTATCCCGATACAGGACAAAGACGGTTGAATACTGCTCCCCCACATAAAAAACATGTTTTTGAATTATCAAAATAATTATTATAGTTTGTAAGTTTCAGTATTTCTGCAAGAAAACAACCTATTGAATATGATACTATATGAAAATCGGAGGACGGTGAAATCTGTGGAATTTTATCCGCCTTAATATTTTCAATCAATTGGATAATATCGTAGTATGTCTGAAGACCGGACCAGATAAATCGCTGTGGACTTGAGTGAAGTCTCATACTAATTGCCACATTAGCCAGAGAAGAACCTACTATATCGGGAAACATTTTTTCTCTCTCATCACTCAGCTTAAACATTTTTCTCTTATCCGACCATATTGATAATGTCCTGTTCATATGAAAAGCTATAGGAAAAAGAATAACTGCATATCCGGTTCTTTCTGTAAGATACTGAGCCCATGGTAAATATTTTGTCCAGCTTTTCTCATTAAATCCGTGAAACAGGAAAATAGCATGATCTACACGCTTTTTAGATACCGGCATAAAAATCCGGTAGGTAAATTTCCTGTCTTCCTCAATTTCAATATCTTTTTTATTAATCTTTTTGCTAGTTTTCCCTAAATCCTCAGTAAACAGATCTTCTGTCTTAAAAGTTTTATTGTGTTTATCACATCTGTAAAGATCTTTACCCGGTAAAAGATCATAAGATTCTGATTCAAATTCATGACTAAAGGCATCTATACCTTCAAAATTAAAAAAATCAGGTTCCGTCTCAGAGAGTTTTTTTAATTTAAGAAATGAGTTCAAATATTGCATTACTTTTTCATTTTAGAGTTGAGGTTAATATAACATATAAAACAAAAAAATTAAGCATTAAATAGTGCAAAATCCGGAATATAAAAAATCATCTTAAAGTAATCTTTAAGAATACTCATCCAGATAGGATAACAAACGTACGTACTGAGAACGTCCATCGTTATGCCATTTCCTTTACAAAGCTTTTCTATCAGTTTACTTTCCACTACTCCCTGGGCTTTACTCAATACACTCGATAGTTTAATGTTACTATATTCCAAAACACGGATCGTTCGATTTTATTTCTGCCGTAATCTTCTGTATTAATTTTTTTCGGAAACGTATCAAATCCAGTGAATTTTACTAACCGATTGTATTCCTACCTTTTTTTCTTTCGATTTTAAAATATATTGGAACGTTTGTAATTCAGCATCCGAAATTCTTCCAGATTTTTTTTGCAAATAATTCGTTTAATTCCTGTTTCGCTAACTCATCTTTTCTATTAATATAGACACAACCTGAAAAGAATTTTTCCGACAAAAAACAAGAAAAAGTAGAAAGAAAAAAGAAAAAATCAGAAAAGACTTATTAACAAGGACATAGCAATGATACAAAATTCATATTGCCGTATATTCCATTGAGCTGTTAAGAATTTAAATGCTAAATAAATGTTTTTTGAACTATTTTTGGGGAAAGTGACAATACTTCAGCAATTTTAGTCTGACTGAATCCTTCTAATTTATAGATTCCTAATATTAAACTTTGTTGATGGGGTGAAAATTTTAGTATTTGTTCCAATTCCTTGTGAACTTCGTTGTAAAGAATATTAGAATCTGCACTAACTATAGAATCTATATTTTTTTCACATACCTCTTCAATATTGTAAGCACCCAAAAAAGTACATATGTTATAGTAACTTTTATTTCTTATTCTACATTTACTAAGATAGTTCAAAGTTGTTAAACAACTATTGAACTGTAGTTAGACTTTTGTTGTATTTTTTAGAACTATTTCAGGATCTGATGTCCATTTATCAGGCAGAAGGTCTCTTAAATAAAATCCTGAATTTCCTTCGATATAATATGGCATTATGGTAATAACATCATTTAGATATTCTCTTGTATTAATATTACAATCTCTGCATGAAGATAAAAGAGAGCATATCACAGCCATATTCCCAGCAGCTTCATTATTCTCACAAAATAAAAAGTTTTTTATTGATATACATATAGGTCGAATTGCATTTTATGCCAAATTATCCAAATGTTGTGATAATTTGGCATAAAATATAATATTTTCATTATGCAAACGCCAGAACAAGAATATAGCCAAAGTACATATAATCATATAAATAACTGCCACCATACCTCCTCGTCTCTTAAAAACAAGATCCATCAACCAACCACTGGAAAACATACCCAGAATACCAGATCCCTCATATCCTGCAATAAGCCATCCGGCTTTCTGAAGTTTAACTCCTTTCATTTCTGCTAGAAAAGTAGGACCCCAATCCAGCATCGCATAACGAATGGTATATAGACTAAAAGCATCAAGACATAAAATCCAGATTAACCCAAATGTTAATACTTCACTGCCAAGACCAAATAAAAAATTCATTATTCCTGACATAAACAAACCAATAACCATAAAAAAAACGTGGATTGGTCTGATCGCCTAAAAAAACCATTTAAAAATTATAAATAAAGTTTTCTGTTCTTTTATTCTCCGCCTGTTCTATTGCAATTTCACGAATAGGGATGGATAGTCAGTTTCTATGATATCAGGTTTTTCAGCCAGTTCTTTTTTATAGGCTTCAATTCTTGCTGAATCGGGCTTAACCCGGTCAGAAGTAGGATGAATTGAACTCATACACATTACTCCGTGTGAACGAAGCAGACGATAAACTTCAGATTGTTCGGGTTTCATGGAATACCCGACATAAGCCATCAGCCTGTTCCATGGAATACCGGATTCTTTATATTTATTGTAGTCATCCATATTGAAAATTGCCACGCAGAGAACTACATTGTCCACCCTTTCGTAATAAAAAAGAGCTTCTTTTAGGGAACGGACACTTAGCATAATATGCGGCCAGTTATGTTTTTTTAGCAATTTAACGTACATAGTCCAAGGTACCTGTTTGTTGTCCAGATTGAAAACCGTTTTATTAAGTCCCCAGTCAAGCATCTCCACAAGTGTCGGAATTTTGTATTTGGTAATGTTTTTCTGCCTGTCTTTTAAATAAAATTTCTTGAGTTCCTCATAAGTATAATCCGAGACTTTACCCTTGCCGTTGGTAGTACGATTAATAGTTGCATCGTGCATAAGCACCAGGACACTGTCTTTTGTTAACCTAGGATCTATCTCAAAAAATGAAGGCATCAGTGAAAGAGTTTTTTCGCATGATTCAATGCAGTTTTCAGGGTACTCAGGCATCATTCCGCCACGATGACCACTGATAATTATTGGCTGATTTTCTTTGTAGGTAAAATATTCCTGCAACTGATTCATGTTTTTGACTTTTACAGTGTGCAATTCACTTTGCTGGCAGCCGGGAAGCATTATTATCACTAATAACGCCACCAAAAAAAAATAGCCTGTTTTAATTTTGATATTCATAATAATTGTTTTTTCATTTTTTAAAATTATAAGTTCTATTTATTTTAACTTAGATTTTATACTATGGTAACTATCTGAAATAACATACAGTAATTTGGTATCATTAATACCAATGATTTCTTAAACTGCATTTTTTAGTCCTTTATCCTGCATTATCTTTTGGAGTTCCAGGCTTTGTCTGTCGTGCTGATAATTGCAGTGTAACGCGGCGCCTATCCCAAAAATAATATTATCTATGCCAAATCCGTATTCCCTGCAAAGCATCAAAGGTCGAATCAGCCTTTCATTGGAAGAAAGTTTGCTTAAAGGATCACTACAAATAAGTGGCAATTCATCTTTCAGGTATGAATTGCGCAGACGACTAATTATTTTATCAATATACATTGAATGTGTTTTCTCATTGAAACCATATTTTTTATAAGTCCTTGCCTGATTCCTGCATGGAAGAATAGACAATATTGTATATAAGGTTATTTGAAATGCTTTGATCAATAGTCGTATACCCTTTTAGGTAACCCAGATAGACAGTTATTAATGACAATATCCTGTGCATTAGCAGTATTGATACCATCATCAGTCTGTGCTTCTCCTCCAATTATTTTGACATTTTCAACTTTCACATGATTGCAATCCTGGAGATACATAGTCCATGTAGCACTACCCCCTTATTATAATATCTTTTACAAGTACGTTATTCCCCGTAACTCGCACCATAATACGAGCCGTTTTCCCCCAAATATAATGATTACCTCATAATATTTCACGCCCACGTGTAACCTTGTCACCAGTAATAATTACTACAGCCATAACAATTGCCCAAGCTGCAATATAAAGCGTTTAATTATCTCCGCGGTAACCAGATCAAATGGTGAATCCTGAACACGGGCAACATAAACAGGTAATTCAATATCATAAACCCATACTTTATAATCTTTAGAAAGAATTTCTATCGAATCCTCTGGTTTTTGTTCAGAACCATCTAAATTTTTCACAGATGTATCCAAACTTTTTAAACTCTTGGAACTACAACCTGTAATGGAAATAGCCACCATCGACATTGACAAACCTTTATTATAAGCAACATCTAAAAAATACATTCAATACAACAAAAAAAACTCATAATAATTATTTTCGATGATCTTATATAAGGGTCGACATGATAAAAACATACCGGCCCTTATATTAATTTAAATTATCAATTCCTTTTTTAGGAAATACAAGAAAATTTAACAACCATAACTTTCACAATTTCTTATATTCAGCAAGAATCTACTCTTAAGGTACAACAACCACCACTACATTAAAGATCATTCAACAATTGTTGTTGTAGCAGTACCGACAGAAATTCCATCAATGAATATTTCAAACATCACATCTCCCATAGTTTCTGCTTCCCCTTCAACTGAAATTTCAATAACATCATCAACTGTTGAAAAACTATTATAAGTAGTGGCAGGAATCGACAGTCCTGCCGATAATCCTGACATTACGCAGGAAATCTGAACAGACTCTTCTCCTGATGCGCCTGAATATGGAATTAATATCTTAGCTGTACTCTCTGATTGCAAGGAAATATTGCCTTCAAAAATTGGAGTCCCGTAGGCAAACTCATTCTCACTTTGATTAACCGTAATAGGGAAAGATTGTCCTTCATGAACTAAATTAATAGTTCCTTCACGGGCAGGACCATTATTGTACTCGACATTTAAAGTGTAATAATCATAGTCTACTCCGTTTCCAGTACCACTTTCCGGGGAAACTGTAATCCAATCAACCCCACTTACATCAGCATGCCATTCCCCATTGCAAATAATGAGTTGGTCAAGAGATTGTTCTGTATAATCCATTGTTATTACATCATTTTCTCTTGCGAAAATAAAGTCGTCACTTTCATTACAAGATGTTCCAATAAACATCGAGGTGAAAAACAACAAAACTAATTTATAAAATATTTTCATAATATTATGTTTTTAAAATTACTGAATTCCCCATCCAGGGTTTTGGGTAAGGTTTGAATTTTCTTGAATAGCCGTTATTGGTATCGGACGCACATATTTATAATCACGCCAAGTATGCTCGATAGCAGTATTAGGAAGGATATTGCCGTAAGTGCCGTTTGATAACTTATTTCCAGCCTCTGAAGCTTCGTCAATTAAAAGAATTTTCAACGGTGATATCAAACTACTGTTTGTTGTAACAATAGTTTCAGGAGTTCCGTCATTATTTAGATCCAAAGGAGTCTCAACACCGGATATCCATAATCCCATACCGTAACGGGCAAATAACTCACCTTGATCCCAACGCATTATGTCATCATAGCGATAATCATCTTCCATAGTCAGCTCTATACCTCTTTCCCGACGTACTTCCAGTATGTAAGGATCTGTTACTTTATTTTGAAAATACGCTACCATGTAAGGATCGGCTTCAGTTGGATATACGCTAATTATCCCTGCTCGTTCACGCAGTGGCTTAATGGTCTTGCTCCAAACTTCTTCCGTCATTTCTCCTAGTTCGGCTTTTGCTTCTGCATATGCAAGGAGTATTTCCGCATAACGCATTAATGGAACATCAGTAGCGATTGCTGAAACATGTGTATCCAATTCCGATTTATCAGTCAGATATTTAATGGGCTGATAACCTGTTCTGGCGTACGTCACATCTGGTGCCCAATAAGTAGTACCATTATCACGAACAAACCCTGGGGTACGGATTGTCTGAGTAAGACGATAGTCTCTGTCCTGACACTCTGTTGTAAAATCTAAACTATTATAATTGTTATATTTGCTTGTAAAAGGGGTTCCATCCCGCATTAAATAGGTATTTATAAACTGACGCGTGTAAGCACGGTTGGCATGCTGTGCATTGACAAACTGATCATTTATAGCATAAGTAATCAGGTTATCAATATCATAATCACGCGCCCAGATAAACTCATTACCATAATTTCCGGCTCCATCTGCATCTGTAAACATATCTCTATATTGTGTCTGACGTTTACTTGGATCATCAGTTAATGAATAAATGCCTGAAGACATAATCTCCTCACATGAGCTGATACATTCTCCAAGATACATCTCACTTTCATTGGTAGTCCATGCTTCATTTGTAGAAGGATCAACACTATGATATTTTCTATAAGTACCTTCGTAAAGACAAAACCGTGCTTTTAATGCAAGGGCTACATAACGATGGATATAAGATGATTTAACTCTGTATTTGGCTGATGTAAGACAATGCGTAGATGCATAGTTAAGATCTTCAAGAATCTTCGAAGCAATAAATTCACGACTGTCTTTATCTTTGAACAGAGCTTCCTTGTCATCCATATCAATCAATGTCTCATACCATGGAACAGCTCCAAAAGTTCGTAATTTATCAAAATAAAACATAGCTCTAAAGAATCGTCCAACTCCTTCATAATGGTCAAGGATCTCTGAAGAGGCATTAGCCTTACGCATATTGTCAAGGTAGTAGTTAACAGATCTAAGCTGATACCAATTGCTTGTTGACCAACCAGTAGCATCATTGGCACTGTATTCATCGGTAAGATAGGCATCCTGCCCTTCCCAGGAGCGTGTATCCGCATAATTGTCTCCGTTAATAAAGGTGTTAATAGCTGGAGCAAAGCTCCTGATAAAACCATTTGTGTAAATTTCAAGTGATGACTCATCCTTAAAATAGAATTCACTTTCTATTTTATTCGGATCCTCTTGTACCAAGTAATCATCACAGGAAACTATCGTAAAAAAGATAGCAATAATTATAAATATATACTTTTTCATTGTAATGTTTCTCCTATATTAGAATGTTATATTAAGTCCTACTGTATAGTTTTTTAATGTCGGATAGGTATAACCGTCAACTTGTGAATCAAAATCAGCGTCATACGATAAGCCTTCCGGATCAAAATTAGGCGCATGTTTATGTAGTGGAGTGAAGGTAAATAAATTATCACCGCTTATGTAAATATTTACATCTTGAAGGCCAATGCTATTGCAAATATTTTTATTAAAAGAGTAATCCAACCTAATGTTCTTTATTCTAACAAACATTGCATTTTGAAGATATCTTGTATTGGGAATTTCATATGCTTTAACCCAATTTTTATTTCCACTGGACTGATAAGTTGTAAGGGCTGGCCAATAAGCGGTATCCCAGTTATTTTTTTCCGCGCTATATACATCATCAGAACTCAGATTTTGAATGCTTGGAATAAAAGAAAAATAAGGACGTCCATATTTACCCCAGAAATATCCGGCATCTGATCCAGGATACCAATCTTTTTTGCCTACTCCCTGAACAAATACTGAAAGACCAAAACCATTCCATTCGGAAGAAAGATTTAATCCGAAATGATATTTTGGATTTTGATTACCAATAATTTTGAGATCTCCATGGTCTTCTACCTCAAATTTTCCTGGGTCAATGACTCCACTCTTATCTAGGTCAACAAATTTAACTTGACCGGGACGTGTAACATAATCATGTGACTGCTTAAAATGTTGATTGGCAGAATTGTCAATATCATCCTGATCTTTAAACAAGCCTGCAACTTCGTACCCCCATATTTCCCCAAGGTGCATTCCTTCATAATACGTAGAAGGCGAACCTCCATTCGACATATATCCATAAGCAGTACCAAGTGTACCTGTTTTATTCGCAAATTTAGTAATTTTTGAATCATCGTTCCATACCGTTGCCTTTACACTATAACTTAAAGGTTTTCCTCCCAAATTTACTTGATGTTTCCATTGAATAGAGAGCTCCCAGCCATCTGTATTCATCTCTGCGTTGTTTCCTTTAGGAGGAGATGTCCCATAAACAGAAGGGAGAGATACACTTGCAGTATACATATCTGTAGTAGCCCGTCGATAAATGTCACCGGTAAATGAAAGTTTGTTACCTAAGAAGCCCATATCGAGACCAATGTCGTAGGTTGTAGCCTTTTCCCAGGTAAGAGATGCCGGGGTTGTAGTACCTATAGCAGTATATGATGGTAATATACCACCAAGCAAAATATTATTGGCTGTTGATACGGTCATATTAGAGGTATAGGAATAAGGACTTACATTTCCATTTCCCATGGATCCTATAGAGCCACGTATCTTTGCATTATCCATCACATTCTTTGACCACGACATCCAAGATTCTTTCGAAAAATTCCATCCCGCCGAAGCAGAAGGGAAAAAGCCCCATTTCGAATTTGTAGGGAACTTGGAAGATCCGTCATATCGTCCGCTTAATTCTACCAAATATTTTCCCATATAGCTATAATTAAGACGATAGAACCCACCCATATAAGACCAGGCATTTCCGCCCTCCATAGGATCTGTAGAAACACCATTCATTAGAGAGAATGAAGGTTTATTCACCGTTATGAAATCAGCCCTGGAAACAGAAAGTGTTTTATATTCTTGTTTTTCTACATTCCAGCCTGCAACTGCTGTGAAATTATTAACCTCATCTAATTTTGGAGAATAGGTAAAATAAGCATTGCTTGCCTGATAACGAGTATCATAATCAATTTTTCCCAACTTTGCACCAGCACTTGCTGATTCATAAAGAGTAACACCAGCTCTTTTCTCAAATTCAACTGGAACCTGCATATCTATTCTTTTTTTGCTAGTATAATTATATGAATAGTCTGCCTGGAATTTCAATACATCTTTAATAATATCGATATCAGCTGATATCTTTTGTCTTAAATATAGATTCTTATTATCCCTATAGGAGGTACCCTCGGAAAATGAAGCATATCCTGAAATAGCAGCCGCTGTTGTCCATGTACCATCAGGGTTTTTAATCGGAGAAAGTGGCATTCCAGCATGCATTAAAGCTCGCTGTGTATTAAAATTGTTTCTAGGGTGTTTCGGCTGATAGCTATGAACGTTTGAAAAAGAAGTATTGCTGGTGATTTTAAACCACGGCCTTACTTTTAGTGAACCTTTTGACCTTAAATCATACCTCTTATAAGATTCATTACCTACTTTATAGATTCCATCATAATCATAAAAACGACCGGAAATATAATAATCTGACACATCATCACCACCAGATATAGAAATATTGTGTTCGTGAGATAAATTATAGTTTTTATACATCAAATCGTACCAATTAGTATTTTCCATATATCCCCAATCAAATTGACTGTGTCCATCTATTTTCATTATTTTGGTAAGCGAAGGATCGTTTTTTCGACGAACAAGCTCCTGGTGAATTTCTTCAGTATAAGGAACAGTACTGTCAAGATGATCTAAAAGTGATCTGGAACCGGTATAATATCCGTTGTAACACTCTATCCACCAATCAACCCAGTCAAGTCCGTCAGTGATCATATCAGGTCTAACTGTACGTTTGTTAAATGAAACGGAGCCACTGTATTTCACTATAGGGGTTCCTTTTTGGGGGCTCTTTGTCGTAATTAAAACAACACCGAAAGCTCCTCTGGCACCATAAATTGCTGATGATGAAGCATCTTTAAGGACAGAAACGCTCTCTACATCTTGCGGATTAATAGAACTAATATCCCCTTCCACGCCATCAATTAAGATGAGAGCTGAACCTCCGGCACCGATGGAATTTGCCCCCCTAATATTGATAGAAGTAGACCTAGACGGTTTACTATCAGTAAATGATATATTCAACCCGGCCACCTCACCTTGTAAAGAACGAGCCAGGTTTGGGGTAGGACGATTAGCAAGCACCTCGCTATTCACTTGATCTACTGCTCCAACAAGATCGCTTTTTTTCATGGTACCATATCCAATTGTCACAACCTCTCCAATACCAACAGCTTCAACCATCATACTGACATCAATTGTTGTTTTATTTCCCACTAAAATTGATTCTGTTTTCATTCCGATAAAAGCAAAAACCAGCGTAGCATCTCTTGGAACGTTTGCAAGAGTATAGTTTCCAACAACATCGGTAACAGTTCCATGCGTGGTGCCATTCACGACTATAGTTACACCGGGAAGTGGAGAGCCGGAGGAGTCGCAGACTTTGCCAGAGATGGTTTTTATTTGTTGCAAAACCTCAGAAACTGAACCATTAAGGATTATCTGATTATGAATCATATGATAATTGATTCCTTTATTTACAAATAACTCTTTCAACACTTTTCCTAAAGTAGCCCCATCTAAGTTTATCTTAACTTTCTGATCAAGATTAATCTGACTTTTGTCGTAAATAAATCGATACTCTGATTGATCTTCAATCCTGCTTAGTGCATCCACAAGGCTTAAACCCTCACATTTTAGGGTAATTTTAGCCCCCTGCAAATATCTGACAGAAGCGATTGTATGAAAGACACTTATCAACAAAAGGAATAAAACTATACGTATAATTTTTAATGTTTTTTTTAGGGTATAATACGTCAATACCCTATTACCATACTTTTTTTTCATAAATTTGTAATGTTTAATAATAGATAAAACTTGTCTATATGCTAAATGACTGAGGGAAAAGCCTCTAACTCTTCCCTCTTTTATTTTTTTCAAATTACTTTTTTGATATTATCAATTTACGTCGTACAATTTTCCCATCAAATAATTCATTAGCATCTATCAAATCATATTTTACAGGTAAAACTAAGGACATATATTTCAACAGCTCTTCTAAATTACCAATTTTTACATTTGCCCTGAATAGATTGTTCTCCAGTCCTTCAATATTCAGTTCAACATCTACATCATAAAACCGTTCAATTTTTTTACATACAGATTCAAGATGCTCACTGTTAAATTCCAATCGACCTTCAGTCCATGAAATATAACTCTTGGCATCAACATCTGACAAATAGATTTCATTCTTTTCTTTTTGAAACTGTAGTTTCATGTTTACACTTAACTGCTCTGTAAACTTTTTTTTATTCCCGGCGACCTTTACCAAGCCAGATAAAACAACTACCTCAGAAATCTGTTCATCCTTATAGTTAAGAACATTGAATTTTGTGCCTAAAACACTTACATTAAGGTCGCCAAGCCTCACCATGAATGGGTGTTTTTCATCATGTTTTACGCTAAAAAAAGCTTCTCCTTCAACCGAAACATTTCTATTTTCTTCAAAACTTGTAGCATAAGTCATTACGGAACCTCCGGCCAACCATCCACTTGACCCATCAGGTAAAACAAATTTTGCACGGACTCCTTCCGGACAATGCAATTCAATTAAGCTAAGCTGCTTATCAATATCAGATACTTTGTTTACTTTGTTGTTATATTTAACTAAGAAGAAAAGTAATAAAGGTAAAATAAGTACCGCTGCAATTTGAGATACCCGGATCATCAAACGCTTTTGCCGTTGTGTTTTCTCAAGTAGAATCTGGTATTTAAGCTTATATAAAACATGTTTTAACTCTATTTTTGGTATATTATCATCTGCAACAATAGAATTCCATTCTTTTTTTTGGATATTTTCTACATCTGCCTCCATCTTGTGCTGACTAAAATAGGACATAACAGTACTTATAACCGAAAAAGACCGATTACCTTTGTATAATTCTTCAAATATCTTTTTATTATTTCCCATTAATAGTCATTTTTTTACAGACTTCATACCATAAGACAGTGTCAAACAAAAAAGAACTACGTTTTGATAAAAAAAAATTGAAAAACTCTAGGCATTTTTCAAAATACCATAAAAGTAGTTAACAACTATAAAGTGTATTTGATTATGATTAATGGAGACAACAGTCCCATAAAAATGAAATTTCACACCTAAATTGGACAAGATCCCTATGCTGCTGAAAGGTGTTAGTGTTCCTTCATCTTTTCCATCAACATTTCAAGCCAGTCTTTCTCTTATTTTGTACATAAAACAATCTCTAACAATAAAAAAAGGCAAAGAATAATGCCATGGAAAGCCCACTTTCCTTTATCTCTCGCTTTAGAAATGAGATGGCAGAAGAAATTTGATTTTTTACTGTAGATTCAGAAATCCCCAAATAGTTCGCAATTTCAGATATATCAAGCCCTTCTTTACGGCTTAGCAAAAATATCTCCCTACGCTTTTCAGGCAATTGGTCAATCAATTGGTCAACTTGTTTAACAACAGACTCATAATCTAGTTCATCAGTATCTGCATCACTTTCAATTAAATATTCCTGCGCTATAAGTTGTTTATGCTTTTCCTGGACTTGCTTTTTAATGAAATAGTTTCGAATACTATTCAATGCAATTTTATAAAGATAAGATTTAAATGCTCCCTCTGACCTTAACTCTTTTTTATGTTCCCAAAGATTAAGAAAAACACCTTGAACAATCTCCTCTGACTCTTCCTTGACATTCAGGTGTTTATTGACAAAATAAAAGAGCTTACTACTGTATTTTTCAAACAATAAATCAAAAGCTAAAGAATCACCAGTCCTTAATCTTCGTACCAATTCCGACTCCAACTCCTTATCTGATTTTAACTTTATCAAAACAAAATTTGATTTAATTTTTTTTTCAAAAGTAGTCAATATATGATACTCCCCAAAAATAGGACCACTGTTTAAGTAAAAATTGTTTAACTTTAACAGTAATAATATGAAAGCAGAAAGGAGAAAATTCAGTGCATCATTTAAAGCTCAGGTAGCATTATCCGCCACACAAGAGCGGGAGGATATGACAGATTTATCCAAACGTTATGGAGTACCCTATACAGTGATATTCCACTGGAAAAAAGAGTCTCTGGGACGTCCATTATAGATTTTTGCTACAAAATATCCAGATGAAACGTATGAAAAAGAACGAGAAAAACTGTGCTTTTTGCAGATAATCATTAATATTATTATTTAAATGTAATATCAGAAACAAAATCCCCTATTTCTAAATTACTGTAATCCTTTGTAACATTTTTATTAAGAACAGATACATCTGAGAAAGAAACCTTGTTCACAGAGTGCTCATCATCAAATCCAATTAATTGAATTTTATATGGTCCTTCACGACCAGTAAGAGTAATATTTTCGAATGTGATGTCATTGATATAACCGGGAACTTTGGTTTTCATATACATATTAACGTTCGGTTTTAGTCGGATTAATTCTTGTTGGCCTTCACCTTGTATTCTTATATCCCTAAATATAATATTTTCCATTCTCATATTTTCACCTGGTTCCAATAGGAAAGCAACCATACTAAAATGAACAATATCTATGTTTTTAAATGTAATATTTCGCATATATTCAGCTCGACTTTCATGTCCTAAGAGAAATATACGAGCCCTATTGCACCACAGTATACAATTTTCAATTGTTATACGTTCAACGCTTTTATTATCGTTTGACAATCCCTTTAGTGCAAAACAATCATCATCAGAGCGGATAAAACAGTTTTTTATTAATATGTCTTGAGAATTACATGGATTTATACCATCATCATTCTGCGCTCTTCCTCCAACAATTTTCACATTATCTACAATGACATTCTGGGAGTTCCGTATAGGCATCGTCCATGATGCAGCGCCTCTCAAAATAACATCTTTTATAACCACATTATTACTTTCGTTTATTTCGATTAAACTACGTGAAAACTTTCCCCAGACAAATCCATTTCCACAAATAATTCCTCGTCCACAAATAGTTACATTATTACCTTTAACCTGAATACCTGCTTTTACAATAGCCCCTTCAGCAAGATAAAGCGTTTTGTTATCACCAAGTTTAATCAGGGCATCCTTCGGATGATGGATTCCTGGGCCATAATAGACTAAATTTGGATCTTTCAAGTCCATTTTAAAATCGTCAATTTCATTTGCGAATAGCATTAATGGCCCATTTTTCCCATTCGGTTCAATAATTATTTGAGAAGGTTCCTCTATTGTAAATGATAACTCGGAAACACTCTTTTTCAAATTCTTTATATGAGCACCATCCGGTCGTATAATCGTATGGAAAAGCTCTTTGTTTGTCGACTTGATTTTCACATTAACCGGCTTATCCATATCGAAAGAGGTAAAGGAGTAATTTCCTCCAACGTCTAATTTAGTTTTTTCCTTTCCCCAAGGAAAATCCTGGACCCTTGCAACATACACAAAAGCTTTAGTTCCGTTAATCCATACTTCATAGTCTTCAGACCTTGGCTCATCTGAAATAAGAGCCTCATATTCTTTTGGATTATATGGTCCAGTACTTTCACACCTACTTTTACAACCTGAAAATCCCAGCATAAAAACAAAAAGTAAAGAATAAATAAACATACGATTAATCGGTTTATTTACAATCATTTTAAATTGATTTTTCATAAGTAATTTTTATAAATAATTAATATTCAGACTATTCTGTTTTAAAGTTTATAGTTTAGACAAAATCAAAGATAGCACTCATTAAAAAATAAATGCAATATTATTGAATCGGCTTTTTTATTTTACAACAACTAAGAAAATTAAAATTTCATACTCGTGCTTATACATCACAGTCTTGGCCGCTTAGCTGTTGAGATCAGTTTCATACTCGGCTTAATTGTTGTACTTATACAACGGTTGCCAGTAAAAATCGACCTTTGTTTTATTTGTTTTTCTGTTAAACAGCAGATTTTAGGATTTGTACGTTATATCCAAGTTTTTCCAACTCTTTTTTTAAGTACTATTTACGCCTTTGTCCCTGTCTAATAGTTATATAATCAGATCCTAACTCCCGATATTCGACACCATCTTTCAACACATGATAGACAACCTTCAGGATCGAATGTCCTACTGCTATTATGGCTTTTTTACTGCCTCGCCTTGCTGCCAATTTATGATATCTTGCGTTAAAAAAAGTG
>Ga0172377_10003470_pt1 | contig 16197 bp, 11 predicted proteins | sample Pumphouse3metaG_FD_119749 | JGI IMG/M metagenome (GOLD analysis project Ga0172377, IMG submission 119749) | Leachate microbial communities from a municipal landfill in Southern Ontario, Canada - Pumphouse #3 metaG | ecosystem: Engineered > Solid waste > Landfill > Unclassified | place: Canada...
CACACATGAAAACAACATTGAATTGAATGGCGAAAAAAACATTCTGACAGCCATACCGGGCTCACAAAACGACCAAATTACACTTTGCGCAACTTTGCCCGCCAAAATAATTGAAGCTAAGATTTATGATTTGAAATTTCAAATGGGTATGCTGGCGTTGCTTAATTTTTTAATAGTAACCGCTGTAATAACGACTTTAAACAGACAATTTATTTCTCCGGTGCACGAACTGTCATGTGCCGTTAACGAAATCAACTCACAAAACTACGAATTCAAAACAAATATTGCAAACAACGATGAATTCGGAGAACTCGGAAAGGTTTTTAATCAAACATCAGAAGGCCTAAGCGAGCTTGCGGTAGGCAAAATCGTTCAACAAGCGCTGCTTCCCGAAAGCAGACACAAGCGAAACAATATCGAGATATTCGGAAAAACCGTAACAATGACTAAATTAGGCGGCGACTACTTCGACCATTTTCCGATTTCAGACTCTTTTACCGGCGTCTTAATGGGCGATGTGGCAGGGCACGGAATACCGGCCGCCATAATTATGGCCATAGCAAAAGCCACAATTATACTAAACAAAAACAAAGCCAAAAACCCCGCCGAAATGCTTTTGTCACTGCACGACACTCTTTACACACTAAAGAAAAGCAACCTGAAAAGAATGCTTACCTGCCAATTTATTACCATAAACCATATTACCGGAGAGTGCACCATTTCGAACTCCGGTCACTGTTACCCCGTAATAGTAAGTGATAAAGGCAAAAACGCTCATTTCAAAGAAGTAATCGGAACACCGTTAGGAATAACAAAAAAACTAAAATGCAATAACTACGATTTCGTGCTTAAACCAAAAGACACTCTGTTGCTTTACACTGACTGCCTAATTGAAGCGGTAAATGTAAAGAACGAAGCTTTTGGCCCTGAAAGACTTCTAAAAAGCCTTGAAGAATTATGGAACGAAGATTTAGAGATTTACTACCAAAACATATTCAACAATAACAGGGCCTGGAGCAAAGGCGTAGACGACGACACAACCATTTTGCTTATTAGATTTGATCCCGATCAAACCGGTGAGGAGCAAAACAATGTTTAAAAACTCATCAAAAACATTGTGGGCCGCCTTTCACATCATTCTTTTCGCGATAGTTCCCATATCTGTTTTGATTATCGGGTTCGAATACATCAAAGAACAAAAAGAAAAAAGTCTTTTGGAAACAGCCGAATTCAAAGTCGAAACTGAGTATAAAACACTTGAGTTTTATTTGAACGATGAAAGCTTTTTTCACGATTATTTCAATATTATTTTCACTAAAATAATCAAAAGCAATGACCCAAAAAAGCTTTTAGAGCAGGCAAACGAGCTGCTGTATGACTCTTTTGAATACATATTATGGAACACAAACAACAGAGTTTTGGCATCTTCAATTGATCCAAATGATTTTGAAGGCGACTGGAGCTTTTTTTGGAACGAAACATTTCATAAATGCGTTAATTTGAAGCCCGAAAAAAGAGTCTACACGGCAGAAGAAACTTTAAATTACAGAAAACTTTTTGGCCCGCAAATAGTGCTTGACCATGTCTATATAAACGGAAACCGATACTCTTCAATACTCAGATGTGACACTAGAAATGAGAGACCCTATGTTTGGCTTAACTCAACCAAAAATATGTCTCACAAAATCGCTATATTCATAGAACCTGAAAATCTGGAAAAACATTACGCTTTAAAGCATTATTTAGAGCATGTTCAACCGCAAAACCAAGACATCGTCTTTAACGCTGTCATAAACGGGCGGGCCGTGTTGAAAAATGTAGCCGAATATTCAGAAAGCAAGGGTATTTTCAAGGTATTTCAAGACGATGAACTTCTTATTTACGCGAGCGTAAAAGAAGAGTTTTTCTCTCAAGAAAAATTTGCCGACAACTATTTATATATAGCTATACCAATATTCTTTTTATTTCCATGGATATACCTGTCAATTAAAAAGAAAATCACCCAAAAACCCTTGTTTTTCAGTATTTCAAAAAAGCTTTTATTGCTTTTTTTATACGCTAACGGGCTCCCGCTTGCTATGCTGTTTTTTATCGGCTACGAGTATATAATCCAAAAAGAGTTATCTCTTTATGACAACATTCACGCCAAAGGCACTCAATATATTCTGAATTTCGACGACAGACTGGAATCAGAATATGCAATGCAAATAAACAATATAAGAAAAGCTCTCAATAATTTTTTCCCAACTCTCAAAAAGGGCTTAAAAAAAGAGAACTACATAAAGTTTCTAGAAGATCTTAACATTAAAGACCACGATTCATCGGGAGTATATTTTATTGCAAGTTCATCAAAAGATGTAGGAACTTCAAGGTTTCTTAAAATAAATAATGAAGAAATCATATTAAACGAATATGAACCCGGAAGAAAAAAAGATTTAGCAGAAGAATTCGATATACTGGCTTCCGTTTTGAGATTTATACTCGGTATTATAAACGGAACCCCCCAAGATACCAAAACCACAACCGAGCTTGAAATTTTATCGGAATCTTTTTTACAAAAACCCTTAATAGAGATTGAACATCAATTCATAGCCGCTGACGGAGAGATATTCAGCTTTGGTGTCGGGAACAGAAATATTTCTATTTTCAACACACTTATATCTGTTTTCGACAATAATAAATTCGACTACACTGTAGCTATGAACTGGACTAACTATTACCTCGAGTCAATGTATATAGAGCGCCAAATATTGCACGCGAACAGAAACATCGAAGGTCTTAAGTTTTATGTGGTGCATTCAAACAAAAATGTATTACCGTCGAAAACGCCCGACAAAGAGACACTAAAAAAAGCAACCGCCACTCTTGACGAAAAACCAAATACGCCGCGACATTTTGTAACTTATAACAACTCTAAGTATCTTCTTATGGGCTTAAAAAGCAGAAAGATGGAAAACCGACATTTAATTGCCCTTTACCCCGTATCAAAAATACTTGACGAAATAGAAAACGAAAAGAAATATTTATTTTTAGCAAGTATAATATCATTACTGCTTACAATTATATTGGGTCGCATTTTATCAGAAACTCTCGAATACCCCATAAAGCAACTTACCGAAGGCGCCAAAGCCTTAACCAGACGTGATTTTAAAAAGCGCCTTCCCAAGCTTGGAAACAACGAATTTGCAGAAATTGCCGAAGTGTTCAACGACACAATGGTCGATTTTGAAGAGTTGCAAGTTGCCGGCGCCATCAAAGAACATTTGCTTCCGTCAACAGTTCCTAACACTCTTCTGTATTCTGTTTATGCAGAGATTCATTCACAAAGCGAACTTAACGGTAAATACTATGATTATTTCGAAAGCTCAAAAGACAATGTATCGCTAATAGTAGGCAGCGCGGACGAAAACGGTACGGCGGCAGCTTTGATTATGGCGATGGTAAAAGCAGCAATCATAAACGAAAAAAATCTATTGAAATCCCCTGCCAAAATTGGCGAGCGAATCGACTATCTGCTTAAACAGATCAAAAAAAGTGCGCGGGTCAACATGTCTTTACAGTATATAAGCATTGACATCAGCGAACGTAAAGGCAAGTGCCTTAACGCAGGCAAAGCCTTGCCAATACTTGTTAACGGAAAAGCAAGACGCGTAATGACAATAGGCAGCCAAGGAAACAAGCTCGGCGAATCAGAAATCAGCAACTATAAAGAAACCAACTTCGAATTTAAAGACAACAGCGCCATAATTATGTGCACTAACCCGAATTACACCAAATTGTTAGTTGAAAAAGCTGCCGATGCTTATCACAAAGACCCGGCAACCTACACAAACAACTTAATCAAATCTATGAATATTAAAGAGAGTTGCGAATGCAGCATTCTTGTATTTACGATTTAATAATCAGTCTCTCTTTCTGTTATTAGGCTTTTCACTTTTGTCGGCGTAATAAATTCTAAGTCTTTTGAACCATTCCGCATTGCTTTTTTCATCAAGCATAATATCGTAGCTTCCAACCGCGCGACACACATAAACAAAATCCTTCACAAAAGAAAACACCGCATCTGCCGCCGCTTCTTTTGCCACTAAAAAAGCATTCTGCGCATCAATTAAATCTAACACGCTCACGGCGCCCCTGCTGTATGCATTCTGCACAAGCTCAAGCATTTTTTCGGCGTATTCCGCTCTAGAATTGGCCAAGTTTATGCTGGCAAACGAAGCTTTAGCGTCTTCTAACGCAACTCTGGTGTTGAGTTCAAGGCGGTCTTTCAAATAATCTCTTTCTGCCTTCAGTCTCAAAACCTCCGCATTCACCTGCTTTATCGATGCTGTTCGCGCACGCCCTTCAAAAACAGGCAAAGACACATTCAGCCCAATGTAACTGTCATTTTTATCAGGTATCTTAAATACGCTATTGAAGGGAGGCGGCACAAACTTTTCATCGCCCGTTCCCCATTCTTTAAAGGTTCTCGTAAAGTTAAACTGCAAAGCGACGGTTGGGTCTTTTCCCCGTTTTTTTTCAGACTTGAGCAATCTTTCTGCTGCCGCTATTCCCCCATCGATTTGCCTAATTTCGGGAGAAAACTCAAATGTATCGGCCACCATAAAATCTTTAAAAATCTTGTAACCCCGCAAGTTATCGATATATGGCTCCATCTGCACATAATTCAAATAAAAACTGTCTTTGCTCAAATCGAAATTGTCCAAATCAAACTCTTCTTCCTGAGAATTCTGCAACACTTCATTAAGAGCCATCACAGCTTTTTTCAGGACTGCCTGTGCCCCAATCACGGCCTGACGCGCACCTGCCATTTGAATTTCCCATCGATAGACCTCGCCCGGCCCCGATGTTCCGACTTTTTCACGCAACTTCGCCATTTCCAAATTAACCCGGGTAACCTCAAGATTATCTTTTTGAATGTTTACTATAGCGTGACTTTTTGAAACGTTCACATAAGCCATCAGAGCCTCTTTAATTATATCAAGCATCAGCGCGCGCTCTTCTTCGCTTCTCACATTTTCAAACAATCGCTGAATATCAATATTTGCGTTAGCTTTCTCACTGTGAATCACATATAATAGGTCAGCGCCAAGTTTTGCCGAATGCTGCGCGGGCGTTAAAATCGAATCTGCGCGATCTTTATCGATGTTAAGTTGATTAAGGGAAATTTGCAAAACGGGGTCGTATGCCGATTTCGCTTCTATTGTCTTTTGACGCTGCTTTTCTTTTTCCCGGTTTTTGGCAATTAATCGCAAGTTCTTGGTGAGAGCAGTTTCTATAACTGTCCCGATGTCCATCTGTTTGTTCTTGCCTTTACTATTTCCATAAAACAGAATCGCGTCTGTCATTTGGCTCCAGGTCGGAAACACACCAATTTTTTCCGCTGTTTCCATATTAAAAGCAAGTCTTTCAGGCATAGCAAAATCTGTATTAAAAGAACCCGCATCATCACCGGCAAAAATCCTGTTCAAATTTATCGCTATTCTTCGTGCAAGCTTTTGGTTGTCGATATCGGGAGTAAGACTGCAAAAAACGCCGTTTTCAACAGGTATTCTGCCTAACATTGCCATAGAGGGAACCTTTAATTCATTAAGCAATTCAATAATTTCTTTTTGATAATCGAACGGCCTTCCAAAAATCGGCACAATCATAGCCGCCTTAGCTTTAACAAGAAGTCTCTTCATTTCATCGAGGCCTTTACCGGTTTCTGCGATTATGATCTCTGTTTTTTGCTTATCTGCCTCTGATTTTAAGTATTCTGCCAAATGGGGGACGGCTCTTAAATAATTTGGAGACATAATCAAATGCAAAGTATCAAACTCTTTAACCCTGCGAAAAGCCTCGATTTGATGCAGAAAATCTACCCCAAAATCAATATAACTCAGATTTTTAACACCGCTTGAATTGCCGCTTTTCGCGATGCCTTGAATATGTCCGTTAACTATATGCGCCGCGATTACAGGTTTTCTGAAAATACGCATTGACGCGCATAAATGAGAAGAGACAGGCCCCAAGGTCAATACAGCATCATATTTTTCGTTTCTTAATGCCTTATATATCAAAGCTTGAATGGCCGACTCATCTTCGAACGGGCGCAGAGCAGCGTTCGTTTTTTCCAATAAAACAATGTCTTTTTCAGAAAAAATCTTAGTAAGCTCGCCATTGACGGCATCAATTAAATAAACGAAATCATCTCGTTCACTGTCAGCTATAACTGCAACTCTATACTGCTTAGCATCAGCCGAAACAGCAAGTAAAACCACAAAAACAAAAAGCAACGCAAACCTGAAAATGTTTTTCATAAGCCAAGTCTCCTAATTTTCTGCCTGCATGTTAACAGAATTTCTGACATTTTGTAACCGAAACCCTTAATTTTTTACCTGAAAATGCCGATATATATAGAGGAATAAATATATAAAAACGCACATAAAGGAGGCAAGATTATGAGCATCAATCCACTTTCTAATATAGCGATAGCTTCAATTCATACTTATTGCCCGCCTTCACTTCAGAACGCCGAATGCGGCAAGAATATGAAACCCGGACACTGCGGCTGTATTGCCCCGGCAAATATACAAAAATTTGAAATTGCCGAAGAAACAGACGAAGTTTTACAAAATCAAAGCACCGCGCAAAAGCCGGCCGATGCAGACAAAAAGTTGTCGTCTGCAGCATCGCTCGGCAGCTTAGAACTCGCGGACTTTTCGATCGACGGCCTTGAATCACAAATCGAATCCCTCTCAAAAGAACTCGAAGACGCTTTTGGAAGATTCGCTTTTATGAACGGCATTTCAAGAGACCCTGAGATAGAATTGGGAATAAGCCCCAACAATAATGTTTACGTTAAATCGCCCCACCCCGACAAAGAACGAATCGAAGAATTTTTCGCCAACAACGAATATCATCGGGGCAAAATAAATGAGTTAAGCAGTAAAACTCAGATGCTTGAAGCTATAAAAGAAAGCCTTGAGTTTCAACAGAGATACGCCGTCGACCCCAAAGCGGCGGTAGAAGAATTCTCTCATTTGTTCAACGACAGCTACAAACGGTCCACAACCGTTAAGATTAACTCAGAAGGCCTTGATTACCAAGTAAAAGGCTCTGTTACAATATAAAACTTCTGAAATAATTAAATACCGCCCTTAAAAAGGGCGGTATTTTTTATGCCGATAATTTATGAACAGCTTTAGTTCGCTGTTAAATAGAGAACTTAAAGCCGATAAGCGCTAAGGGAGGCAAGTCAACGACAATCGAAGCGGGTCTGTTGTTCCAAGAATGGTTTTCGGACCATTTTCCGCCCAAGTTGCCGACGTTGGTGCCAAAATACATTTCAGAGTCTGAATTGAGAATTTCTTTATAGAAACCTTCACGAGGAACGCCAACTCTGTAATTCCTGTGGGGAACGGGGGTATAATTTGCGATGAATAATGTAATTTCATCAGAGTTATCACCCTTTCGTATCCAACTGACAACACTTTGATCGGAATCCTCGAAGCTTATCCACTCAAAACCGTCAGATTCACAGTCTTTTGCGTGCAACGATTCTTCAGCTTTATAAAGATGATTCAAATGAGTAACCAATCTTTGCAAACCTTCGTGAGATTCGTAATCAAGAAGATGCCAATCAAGACTTTGATTGCTGTTCCATTCATTCCACTGACCGAAATCAGTGCCCATAAAGAGCAACTTTTTGCCGGGCATTGTCCACATCATTGAAAATAAAAGCCTTAAATTGGCAAATTTTTGCCAAAAATCACCGGGCATTTTATTAATCAAATTACCCTTGCCGTGCACAACTTCATCGTGTGAAAGCACGTAAACAAAGTTTTCGGTAAACGCGTATATAAGAGGGAAAGTTAAATCATTGTGATGATAAGTGCGATAAACAGGGTCTTTTTTGAAGTAACTCAATGTATCGTTCATCCAACCCATGTTCCACTTAAATGTGAATCCAAGACCACCCTCCGAACAAGGTTTAGAAACACCGGGGAAGGCCGTTGATTCTTCTGCTATGTTCATTGTTCCGGGGAACTTTTGATGGCAAATGCTGTTCAAATATTTCAAAAATTCAATGGCTTCGAGATTTTCGCGGCCGCCGAATTTATTGGGGATCCATTCATTTGCGCTTCTTGAATAGTCGAGATAAAGCATTGAAGCAACCGCGTCTACTCTTAAACCGTCGATATGGTATTTGTCTATCCAGAATAAAGCACTGCTGATTAAAAAGTTTTTAACTTCGTTTCTGCCGAAATTAAATATGAGGGTATCCCAATCTTTGTGCTCGCCCTGGCGGGGGTCGGCATGCTCATATAAGCAGGTGCCGTCGAATTTGGCGAGACCGTGAGCATCTTTCGGAAAGTGAGCGGGAACCCAGTCAAGAATAACCCCAATACCGTTTTCATGCATATAGTCAACAAAATACATAAAGTCCTTAGGACTTCCAAAGCGGCTTGTGGGAGCAAAATAACCTGTCACCTGATAACCCCATGAGATATCAAGAGGGTGCTCTGTAACAGGCATAAGCTCTATATGGGTATAACCTAAGCGCTTAACGTAATCGGCGATTATAGGCGCCAATTCCCGATAGGTCATAAATCGGTTGCCTTCTTCAAGATTTCTCATGAATGAGCCTAAGTGACATTCGTATATAGAAATAGGTTCACGTTTAAGATTTTTCGCTTCTCTTGCACGTATCCATTCTTCGTCCTGCCATTCGTAACCCGATATATCATATATTTTGCTTGCGGTTTTAGGTCTGACTTCCGCATAGAAAGCAAACGGATCTATCTTTTCGAGCAGAGCGCCTTCTTTGGTTTTAATTTCGAATTTATAGTTTTGGCCCACTTGCAGCCCCGGCACAAAGATTTCCCAGATACCGGAATTGCCGAGTGTTCTCATGACGTGTCTTCGGCCGTCCCAGTTGTTAAAGTCGCCCACAACGCTGACTCTTCTGGCATTAGGCGCCCACACTGCAAATGAAACACCGCCCAGTTTGTCTTCGAAATAATCAAAATATTTAACATGAGCACCCATTTTTTCATGAAGTTCATGATGATTGCCTTCGCTAAACAGGTGTTGATCCATTTCTCCGATTGTCGGCATAAAAGCGTAAGAGTCATAAAACTCTGCGCTGGCTCCGTTAGCATAATAGCTCTTCAGCCTATAGGAAAAAACTTTATTTCTTGCAGTTATTACCGCTTCAAAAAAGCCCGCATCATGAAGTTTATTCATCTTAAAAGCTTCGCCGTTTGAAGTATCAACGACATCTGCGGTTTGAGCATCAGGCAAAAAAGCTCTTACAGCCACACATTTTTTGCCGTTAAATTCTGTTTCGTGTATGCCCAGAATCTGAAAAGGATCGTGATGATCAGTATTTATAATCCTTTCAACGGCTGCATTGTCTATTATCCGATTCATAAATATTCCTTAAAGCATTTCTTGTATTTGTTTTGCCAATTCGGCTTCGGCAACGACTCCAACTTGTGTGTTAACAGCTTCTCCGCCTTTAAAAAAGACAAGCGTAGGAATAACCGAAACATTGTAAGCTTCTGCAATTTCGGGACTTTCGTCTATATTAACCTTTACTATTTTCGCATTCGGGAATTTTGCTGCAAGGCTGTCTATGATAGGGCCCATCATTCTGCACGGTCCACACCAGGGGGCATAAAAATCAACAAGAGCATTTGCTTTAGCGTCAATAATTTCGCTTTTAAAAGTGGTTTTATTCAATTCTGTAGCCATGTTAAGTCTCCTCATAACAAGATTTGATATAAAATAATACACTTTATTCTGAATAAACACAATATAAAGTTAACGCGCTGTACATAAGGCAAAAGAGGCAAACACAATTATTTGCCTCTTTTGGTTCAGGTTATACTAACTGATTAAGCTACTTTCGGAAGAACCTCAAGATTTCTTGTATAAGAAGGGCCGTCTTCGTGAAGCATTGCCAAATAAGATTCGAGAACAGTTCTTAATTCAACTCTCAAGGTTCTTTTTTGCTTTTTAAGCTCACGAATTTCTCTGCTAATTTGTTCAGCTTCGCTTCTGGCTTCGTCTAAAATTCTTTCAGACTGCAGTTCCGCTTCTTTGACAATCAGTTCCGCTTCTTTTTCGGCATTATCTTTTAGATCGCTTGACTGCTTTTGAGCGGTAATTACAGTTTGTTTGATGGTTTTTTCCAACTCAAGATAGTCTTGCATTTGCCCGCTCAAACGTTGCGCCTGATCTTTTAAAGCCTTATTTTCAGCATAAAGGGTTTCATATTCACGGCCGATCTTTTTCAGAAAGCTGTATACTTCGTTTTCGTCAAGACCGCCGATGCTTTTTCTGGTAAATTCTCTTTGAAAAATATCCATTGGGGTAGTAATCATGTTATTTGCCTCCTGACAAGATTCGTCACATTCTTTCCATAACGAGAATGCGGTTGGTATTTGTTCCTTTTTTATTATTCGACACATTAAAACAATTTGCCAGCTTCGTAAACTGCTGACTCTGCACATAAATCTCATTAACCTTGAACTGATGCATGTTGTGGCTTCTTGAACAAGTCAAACCAAGCACTATTTCATCCAAGTTCAATATTTTGCCCTGATATTTCACTTCTCCGACTTCCATCGCAACGATCCCGCCGGGAACCAAAACTCTGTGCAAATCTGAAAGCACATCAGAAATAAACTGCGACCATTCGCTTAAATTGGGTGTTTGCACAATTTTGCCGTCCACTTCTTCGCGTGCAATTCCGCAAAACCAATTTTCGATCCAAGTGTCTTGCACATAATCGACCTGATTCAAAAACGGCGGCGAAGTCACTACCAAATTTACGCTGTTATCCTCCCAGCCGGTCAAGTTTCGTGCATCGCCGGTAGTAAAGATATGTTTTTTGGAATTAGCGTTCAATGTCTCTAATTGTCCGCTTTTAAGAGTGTCTTTCGCTTTTTTGATTATTCGTGACTTAATTTCACGGTAATCGGGCATCTCTTGTCTGGTTTCGTTTATTTTCTGCTGACGATATTTCGGAATAGAAATCTGCGGAAACGAATAGGCAGAGAAAAAACCGGTTGAATGGCCGTGCAGTCTTGACAAAGCAATCATTTCGATAAATCTGTCTACATCATCCCGATGAGTTTTGAGGTAATTTTTAAGATTGATAATTTCTTTGTATGTTTCAGGGTGATAAAACATGGACATATCTTCTTCAACAGACATATCAACATCTTTTTTCAAATTTATTTTTTCTAAACGCTTTTCGATTTCTTCAACGGTTACAGGGTGAAGTTTCGGGTAAGCAATACGTTCAGAAAGAGGGTTAACGTCGTTGCTCAAAGCAACACGCCCGCTCAAAGCGGCTTGCAAAGCTGTCGTTCCGCGTCCGCCAAATGGGTCACCCACCACATCGCCTTTTTTTGTAAATTTGCTTATAAAAAAATCCGGCAATTCAGGTTTGAACGAAGCTCGATAAGAATTTGAATAATGCAGCGAGTGCATTTGTCTTTGCTTAGCTGTCCAAAACTCGTCGAAGATGCGAGGCACACTTCCGAGAGGAGTATCTAAATAGTCATATTCATTGTTTGCGAGAGTCAGGGCGCTCATATTGCCTCCACTTTTCTTTTTTACAGACAATACATCGGCGTTATGCAAAAAAAAGTTAACGACTTTTTCTCACAAGCTTAAATCTTGCCCACGACGAATAAATAGGTTATAATAGCATTTAGTAGCAGAAAACAGTATTTTAACGGAGAAAACAATGGCAATAGAGTTCTACACAGAATTACAAAAAGCATATAACAGCAACCAATCATTTGTTTTGTGCACAGTTATTGAAACCATAGGCAGCAGTCCCGGCAAAGTCGGACAAAAAATGATTGTATTCAGAAATGGCGCCACAGTAGGTACTATAGGCGGCGGAATCAACGAAAACCGCGCAAAAGAAACAGCTCTTGACCTATTTGTAACCGGCGGTTCGACCGTATTAAGCTTTGACATGTCAAACAACGATATGTTCGAAGGAGACCCTGTTTGCGGGGGGGAATCAAAAGTATTGCTCGAGCTTCAGAACAGCGAGCCTCGCATGATTATATTTGGCGCAGGGCACATCGGCTGTTTATTGGCCAAAGTCGCTAACCTTTCAAGATTCAGAGTAACCATAGCGGACGAACGCCCCGAATTCGCATCTGAGGCAGTTTTCCCCAACGGGATCGAAGTAATTTGCAAGCCTTACAAAGAGGCGGTAGAAGCAGCAAAAATAGACGACAACAGCTATATTGTAGTGGCTACTCCGGGGCACGTAAAAGACCGTGAAACCATAGAATACGTGCTTAATTCCGATGCCGTTTACATAGGTCTTGTCGGTTCGGGTAAAAAATCTGCCAACTTCAGAGCTTCTCTTAAAGAAAGAGGTTTTGACCCCAAAAAAGTCGACGCCCTTTACACCCCCATCGGAATAAGCCTCGGCAGTACAACTCCCGAAGAAATTGTAATTGAAATTATGGCGCAAATAGTGGCGTTAAGAAACGGACGCGAGATTAGATACAACCCGGCTCAAAAACTGTAATATAAACAAAAAGGCCTGAGTTCGCGCTCAGGCCTTTTTGTTTCATGCCGCAACAATTTTTAGGCGGCCGGCGCAAAAAGTACCGCCGCGCTCTCTTTTGCCCGCTGCTCCGCGATCAATACACGCAAAACTTTTAATTCCTTGATATAGAAATACAAAGTAAAAATCAGTGCACCAACATCTGCCAGGGGCAGAGAATACCAAACTCCCAGAATTCCTATATATTTGGGCAGAATAAGCAGAGACGGAATCAAGAACACAACCTGTCTCAGCAAAGTAAGAGCTAAACTGACCATGGGTCTGCCCGTGAACTGAAAATAGTTCGCGCAAATAACTAAGTAACCTATAATCGGCAACAGAATAAACACATCTTGAATCGCTTTAGGCCCGATTTTCATAATGCTTGATTCCCCGTTGCTTACAAACAGTTTAAAAATATATTCGGGAAAAACCTGCACAACAATAAACAAAACAGTGCACATAACAGTGACTGCCGCAAAAGACCCATAAAGAGCACGCTTTACCCTATCAAATTTTTGTGCACCGTAATTATAGCCGACAACAGGCTGCATACCTTGCGACATACCTATAACAAACATTAGCCAAAAAAAGTTAAAGCTCATAATTACGCCCATGGTCGATACTGCCACGTCACCGCCAAATTTAAGGAGCTGATTATTAAAAATCGACGCCTGAACACTGGCTATCATATTCATTATAAAACTTGGCGAGCCCATTACCATAACTCGGTTCACCAAGCCGCTATGCAGTTTAAAGTTGCTAAACTTGAGCTTAACGACGCTCTTACCTCTTAAATAGTAAGAAAGAACCCAAAACGCCGAACAGCTGTAACCGATAACCGTTGCCCAAGCCGCACCTTCCATGCCCCAACCCATTCTGACAATAAATATGTAGTCCATAATTATATTCACAATTCCGCCAATAATCATGGTTATCATTGCAAAACGCGGGTTGCCTTCTCCGCGAACAAAATTGTTCGCCCCAAAGGAAATTTCGTGCACAACGTTGCCGAGCATAATAATTATAGCGTAAGTGCGTGCATAGGGCAAAACCTGATCACTCGCGCCAAACAGAGTAAGAAGCGCGTCCATATTCCATATAGAAAACACAGTGATAAGCAAAGAGGTAACTACAAACATAAACCAACCCTGGCCCAAAAGCTTTTCGGCCTCGTCGTAGTTTTTTTCGCCGAGCTTTATAGACATTTGAGAGTTGCTGCCAAAAGCGATCAGCATGCCGACCGCCATAACAATCATCATCATAGGCATAACTACAGTGGTAGCGGCTATACCCATTTCGCCCACATAATGCCCCAAAAACATTCTGTCAACCACATTATACATCGAGTTTACAAAAGTTCCGGTCATTGCCGGTACCGCAAATTTAAATAAAAGCCGCGAAACAGGCAGCGTCTCTAACTCCTTCGTTTGTTCTCTACTCTTCATAATCTTGTTTAACTCTTTTTACGTAAAATGTAGTGTATATGCTCGCCCATAGAGGCAAATGGTTCTGTGTAAAGGTATTTTTTTTCTAACTCAAACGTCTCATCCACCGCTTCAGTTGTTAACTTAGCAAAAAAACCGTAAAATATTCTGACTCCGGCTTTTGAGACCACATCGAATCTATTTTTGTCGAATACCGGCTCTAAATCTCTGTAACTTAGGGAATTACTAGGCGTAAGCTTTTTCGTTTTGCAAGGTTTACCGGGCAAAGCTTTTTCGTATTGCGAATTAATTCCCCATTTCATGATAAGTTTATCGAGATTGTGGAACAATAATGAAACAACTCCGTTTGGCTTCAAAAGAGGAATCAGACATTCAAAACCTTCAATTGGTTTTTCCATCCATTCTATTACTCCGTGTAAAAGAATTAAATCAAAAGTCTGCCCTTTTAAAAGCTGTGGCAATTCTTGAATAGCGGCTCGAACAATTTTAATTTTATCTTGCATCGCCTCTTTTATATTTTCTTCTTTGGCAATTGCGAGCATTTGCTCAGAAACATCAGCCAGAAGCACTTCATGCCCCTTCGCGGCCAACCAGCGAGAAATCTGCCCCATGCCTCCGCCCGCGTCTAAAATACTTAAGTTTTTTTTACATTCGATCTCGGGTATATTGCGCGTAATGTCATACTTTAAAACAGACAAACGCACTTTACCTTTACCGGAGCCACAAACCCCTAACTTAAGATTTTCGGCCAAATCATCAAAATTTTTATCCATTCGCGAATTCAAATCTATCACAGGAAAGCCAACAAAAGCCCGACAAGCAATGCAACGCATAAAGCCGAAACAACACCGGCAACAATTATTTTTTTGCGATGCAAAGAAACGGCTATTTCTTGGGTTTGAGGTGATTTTTCGGCGTAATCAAGCATTTGTGCTGTCATATCGGCAGAAATTTTGAACTTGCGCATAAAAGCCTGAATTGACTTGCTTTTCAAAGTTCTGCGCTTTAGAACATTTTTTTCGCTCATATAAATAGCGACTTGCCTGTATACCTCTTCTAAAGCTGTCTTTCCTATGGCGTCTTCAAAAATTTTTGAGTCTTCCAATACCTTACCGGGTATTCTGAGCGCTTCGGAACTTACTTTTGCGCTTCCGAGTTTGTATTCGGGTTCGTTTAGATCTTTAGGTTTCTGATATCTTTGATGTGAACCACATTCAGGGCACTGCACAAAAGGAGCCGAATAGTCATCGGGTATTTGAATTTTGGCAGAACATTGATCGCAATTTTTCTCAAACATAATATATTCTATTGATTTCCTCAGTGATGTATTATAATTTGAAATTCACAAATTTGCAATTATAAAGGTAATTCTAATGGCAAAAAAGGCGCGCGTCGATGAAATGACAGTACAACAAGGCTTGGCCGACGACCTTGAGACTGCACGCAAACTGATCATGTCGGGAGAAATAAGAACCAAAGACCGTCTATGGGACAAAGCAGGCGAGAAAATCCCGGTTGAAACAATTTTAGAACACAAACCTCGTCATTGCAAATGGGTTTCTATGGGCGGATTAAAGCTTGAAAAAGCGCTTAAAGATTTTTCTGTGTCGCCTCAAAACCTGAGATGCCTTGATATCGGAGCTTCAACCGGCGGGTTTACAGATGTTCTGTTGTCTAAGGGCGCGAAAGAAGTTGTTGCCCTAGACGTCGGCCGCCAACTTTTAGACCCAAAAATTCAGAATAACCCCAGAGTGATAATCAAAGATAAAACAAATTTTAAAACAATGGACACAAGCGAGTTCTCAGAACCGTTTGACTTAATTGTCACCGATGTTTCTTTTATCTCTCTTGAACATATTTTGCCTAAAGCCTCAAAAATACTTACAAAAGAAGGTGCAATAATCGCGCTTATTAAACCTCAGTTTGAAGCCGAAAAACATTTGGTTCCCGAGGGCGGAATAATAATCGACCCCAACGTCCAGACAGATGTTATTAACAAGCTTAAAAACCTATTTATTAACTACGGCCTCTATTTATGGGGACTCACCCCCGTGCCCTTGGTCAGCAAAAGAAAAAACATCGAATTCGTCTCTTATTGGAAACTTCTTTTAGCCCCTGACGGAGCCGAACCGAACATAGAGCAAACGGTGTCAGACGCTCATAAAGCAAACGCCATAA
>Ga0172377_10003471_pt1 | contig 16196 bp, 11 predicted proteins | sample Pumphouse3metaG_FD_119749 | JGI IMG/M metagenome (GOLD analysis project Ga0172377, IMG submission 119749) | Leachate microbial communities from a municipal landfill in Southern Ontario, Canada - Pumphouse #3 metaG | ecosystem: Engineered > Solid waste > Landfill > Unclassified | place: Canada...
ACATATTTCTTACTATCCGCCAATTTCAAGAATCCTTCATAAACCTTATCCAAATTCTCCTGGGTAAGCTCAACCCCGACACACTGCAGATGGTACTTCAACGCAGCCCGTCCGCTTCGAGCCGTCAATACGATGGAATTATCATCGATGCCAACCTCTTTCGGATCAATAATCTCATAGGTTTGAATATTCTTCAAAACGCCGTCCTGATGAATGCCGGAAGAGTGGGAGAAGGCATTTCTGCCCACAATCGCCTTATTAGCCTGAACCGGCATATTCATTAAGTTGGATACGACACGGCTCACTTTGCATATGTTCTTCGTGTTGATATTCGTCTCAATGCCCAATTCCTTGTGACTACGGAGTGCCATCACCACCTCCTCCATCGCCGTATTACCTGCACGCTCGCCGATACCGTTGATAGTCACCTCCACCTGCCTGGCTCCATTCATGATTCCTGCCATCGTATTGGCGGTGGCCATCCCCAGATCATTATGACAATGAGTGGAGATGATGGCCTTATGAACGCCATTCACGTTTTCCATCAAGAATCTTATTTTCTCGGCAAACTCCGTAGGCAAACAATAACCCGTCGTATCCGGAATATTGACCACCGTAGCGCCCGCCTTTATCACCGCCTCCACGATACGGGCCAGATATACATTATCCGTACGACCAGCATCCTCACAATAGAACTCCACATCTTCAACATATCTCTTGGCATACTTCACTGCAGCGACGGCACGTTCCATAATTTCCTCCTTGTTGGAGTTAAATTTGTATTTGATATGGTAATCCGAGGTTCCTATCCCCGTATGGATACGTTTATGCTTAGCATACTGCAAAGCATCGAACGCCACATCTATATCTTTCTGTATACCTCGAGTCAACGCACAAATGGTAGGCCATGTCACCGCTTTCGAAATTTCCTCCACCGATTTGAAATCACCAGGACTTGAAATCGGGAAACCAGCTTCTATCACATCCACACCAAGAGACTCAAGAGCCTTTGCCACCTCAATTTTCTCAACCGTATTAAGCTGACATCCAGGAACCTGTTCACCATCCCTTAATGTTGTGTCAAAAATAAACAATCTCTCTGCCATTTCATTTACTATTTAATTATAACATTCTTATCAAAGAAAAAGCCTTTCCCACATTGGTGAGAAAGGCTATAAATATTTTCCAATAACACATATAAGCTTTCTCACTCCCGCACGCTGTGCAAGAGAATAATAATTAGAGATAATATAATATGTAAAATCTGTATTGTCATGTTCTTCTTATTTTTCGATGTGCAAATATACATAAAATATACACACCACAAAATTAATCATAAACTTTTTTGCCTTAAAATTTACGAAACGTCATTTTACTAGGCAAAAATACAATAATTCATAAGTAAAATTAATATTTTCAATTAAGGAGGAAGCAAAAGTCGGCAAATAGTTACATATTCACTTCCGCTCATATAACATCAAAATCTAACATGGAGGCGTATTCTCAGTCCGCTTCTGTCTATGCCAGGATGATCACGGTAGGTCAGACGCCAAACATAATCGACCCTCAGAATTTTCAGAATGTTCTCTACCCCGGCTCCGACCTCCATATATGGAGTATCTCCCATCCTATAACTGCCTTCTGGAAATATGAACAAACCGGAAGACTCTACACTTGGGTCATTTTTGTCGCTCAAGCTTCCATATAAACACCGGAAAGAGAGCACCTCCCTAAACTTCAGCTTTTTTATCAGCGGCAACCGGTTAAACAGAAATCCATTCAAGAAATACGTATAATCCAAAGACACATATTGGTCGTTCAGAAACTCCATCGCATTCATCAACGTATAAGATTCCGGCTGAATAATATAAGACATATTCGCATTCGGAATCAACAACAGAGGAAATGGCACCCTATTCCATTGTCTACCTGCCTTTATCAGCACATCGCTATAACCAAAAATATACATCCAGAATCGCTTTCTGAAAGAGAATATAGTCACATTGCTGGAATAATCAGACATTAGCACGCCTTTCTGCCCTACAGTATGCGACAACGTAAAAACCGGAGTGCTCAAATCAACAGGGAAACGATTACGTCTTGTCTGGTAAAATTTCTCCTTCGGAGCATATCTGACATTTAGCTCCAACTCACTTACCGAGAAATCAGACACGTCCATTCGTTCGTCATTCCATTCTTTTTCAAAAGGGATTAAATAGGTAGCATACTCCGTTTTATGCCGGACATCGACACCATAAGAAAAATTATTATATAATTCCTGTTTATATGCCAATTCGGCCTTTCTTTGATAGGCAATCCTATTGTCGTCCAAACGTTTGAGAGACATGAACAGATTATCCTTATTTGTATAAAGATAATGCTGCCCTAATTCGTCCGTATCATATTCATATATAGCCTTAATGGAATGAACAGGAAATTCTGTCGGATATTCTTTTTTAGGAATAAACGAATATTCCAATTGACCCTGATATTTCAGCTTTTCATCCTTGCATCCATAGGCTAAATAGCCACCTCCAAACCAATGTTTATTTAGATATGCAGTAGTCACTCCTCCTATTCTCAATCGGACGCCCTCCAGCTTATTTGTACTGAACGTAGTATTAACCGGTCCATATTCAAACCTACTATATTCTCCCTCCAAAGGAATATAGCCAGTAAGCATAACCCTCAAGAACCACTCCGTATAATAGTAGATGGGAACTTGACGTAATTCCGCCATCAAATCCCGGACATGATTCTCCTTCCCCGTTATAGAGTCATGCCTGTTTTTCTCCCAATACTCCTCCGTTTTAAGAGAAGCATCAGCATTTCGAAAAACATCAACCTTTTGCAGAAATACACTATCACTGGGAGTATCAAATGAATGTCTTTTATATGTATTAAGACGACGAGCAAAAATGCCCTGAGATTTTGACGATATGTTAAATTCCACAGAAACATCATCTTTCATAAGAATCCTCGACCCATCAGGCATACGGGAGAACTCCTGCTCTATGGTCATTCCGTGAACAAAATTCAAGTTGATATTCTTCGGCACATTCAACTTGGCATTTCTGACAAACCTCGACGAATCCAAAGAAACATTTAACACTCCAGTAAAACCGAATCCTTCCGATGTATATGGGACAAATCCCAGATTAACATATTTTTTTCCATCCACAAGAACCGTATCTAACAGATAATATTTATAATAGGACGGACCATTGGAAGACAATGGGCTCACAAATTTATTAGCCAACAATGCGATCTCATCATCAAAGACGTTTACCTCACGGAAAACCTCTTTAAAAAGTACACTTACACTCTCTTGAGGAAGCAACTCATCTATGCCATCCCGTTTTATCGCCTTCACAATTCTTTTTTCCGAAGAAGGATTTTTTCTAAAATACACATCCTCCAATGATTCTTTCAGAGAAACGACCAAGATAGGTTTGCCTGAAATAGATGATGTGTCTACATAATTGAACAAAAAGTTAAAATTCTTATTATCAAGCGATTTATTATTCGTTTTTGTAAAATCATTCAAAGCATAAGACATCTTTTCATAATGCTCATAACCGTAATAATCATGGTTTTTCGGATTCGACAGATCTTTTTTCTTGATCATATCCGTAACAAAATCAACCGCAGGATTATTCTTTCTGGAATATTTCTCCTTCTTGGGTTTTATCACCACCTCCTTCAAATCATACGTAACCGGAGACAACATGATACTTACATGATGTGTATACTTTCCTTTCCGTAATTTGACCACCTTATCTTTATAGCCAACCATGGACAGCACCAATGTCCTACTACCACTGCGTGTCTTCACGGAGAAAGACCCGTCATCTCCACTCACATCTCCATCTATGGTGTTTTTGAAATAGACAGAGACATAGGAAAGAGGCTCTTTGGTTAGTGAGTCCCTCACAACACCGGCCACCATGACCGTTTGCGCAGAGACAGTGACAAAAGATATAAAGATAAAAATCTGTATTAGGAGGAATAAACGTATGACGTTTTTACTTGGCATATCATTCAGATAACAAATTCAACACGCAAATTTCATTTTTTTTTGTCAAACGACAAAGAATCCAAATCCAGTAGTGGCAGATAAAGCATCCCAAATTCGATATTTTTAACCAGATAGCGACTCAAATTTCAAAAGCAAGACCATCCATAGCCAATGACGTATTGTCAAAAACAGACTGAGCTTCTGTCAAGAAAGGAGATAAATCTTCATATCTAGCGGAGTAATGGCCAATGATCAGACGCTTCACGTTCGCCTTCTTTGCTATAGTTGCGGCCTGCAATGCCGTTGTATGCATGGTTGCCTTTGCTCTTGTCAAATCAGCATGTAAAAAAGTGGCCTCATGAAACAAACAATCCACACCCTCAATATAAGGGATGATAGATTCCGTATAAACAGTGTCAGAACAATAAGCATATCTTTTGGGAGTAGTGGGTGCCGTGGTCAAACAAGCGTTAGGAATGACATCACCATTTTCCGTCACAAAATCCAAACCCTTCTTGATGTTCTGCATCTCTCGAACCGGGACCTTATAGAAATCCACTTTTTCCCTAATGATATGACGATCCTTCGTTTTTTCAGAAAAGAGGAATCCGCAAGTCAGCATCTTATGCTTCAACGGAATAGAATAGACTTCCAACGATCTGTCTTCATAAATCAGCTCATGTTTCAGTGGATTAATAGGGACAAAGACCACCCTATACGGCAAATCTTCACAGAAGCGGGCAATCAAAGGTGCCAAAATATTCTCCGCATCAGAATGTGCATGTATATATAAATCTGCCGTTCTATTAAACATACCCAAGGTAGAGATAAGGCCGATTAGTCCAAAACAATGGTCTCCATGCAGATGGGAAACAAAGACATTGTTCAGCCGGGAGATTCGGACATTAGAAATCCGCATCTGACGTTGAGTACCCTCTCCGCAATCTATCATAAACGACTTCTCCCTCAAAGAAAGGACTTGCGATGGTTGGTTACAAAATTTAGTTGGCAAAGCCGAACCCGAACCCAATATCTGCAAATGAAATTTATCCATACCTTTTCAAATTAATAAAAAAAGAGAGGCAAGTATAACTTGCCTCTCCTATTTTCAAACCAAATGTTTCAAATTACTTTGAGAACAATTCAATTTCAACACGTCTGTTCTTAGCTCTACCAGCCAATGTGCTGTTAGAAGCAATAGGATTAGCGCTTCCGTATCCGAATGACTGGATGTGAGCAGCAGGAACACCCTTGTTTACCAAGTATGCCTTTACAGCAGCAGCTCTATCCTTTGACAATTGAAGGTTCTTTGCAGCGTTACCTGTATTGTCTGTGTAACCCTTCAATATTACTGACCATTCGTTGTGTTGTTTCAACAACATAGCCAAACCGTCCAATGAAGAATAAGAAGATGGCTTGATGATAGCCTTAGCGCTCTCGAACTCAAGTTGAGAGAATGCAGTCTTGATAATCTCATCCTCTTCCTTTGTTGGAGTGTACTTAACTGGCTCCTTAGTATCTTGGATGTGTTTGTTCAAAGAATCCTGAGTCTCTTTCAATTGACCCTGAAGCTTCTTGATAGCTGCATTTTGGTTAGCGATTTGGTCTTCCAATCTAGAAGTTGTCTCTTCGCATTGCTTCTTAGCCTCATCCAACATTGGAGTTACATCTGGCATTTCAACTTTTGGCTCATAATCAACCAAAGCGATGTTTCTAACATTGTTTTCAGCACCGAACTTGTATCTGAAAGAAAGGTTTGCACCAAAGTTAGCTCGAGCTCCACAAGTTTCATTTGCGATTTGAGGAACAAAACTCTTCTTGTTGTTACCCTTTACTCTACCTTCCAAACCGATAGCAAAGCTATTAGATAAGTTGTATTCGATAACTCCGGTTACAACACCCAAAGGAAGTGCATCGTTTTTATCTGCACCATTCTTGATATCCCAAGAATAGATAGAAGCACCAACGCCAACGTTAGCATATACATTCAATTTCTGCCATGCAGATGAACGATATTTAGCAAGAATATTTGACAAGTTTACAGAAGCAAACAAAGTTGCATCATGAACAGTACCATCAAATTCTGGTTTCAAACCATTTGCATCGTGATTATTCATCTGATACATGTACTCAACGCCAAGACCCCACAATGGATTGAATGTGTACTCAACAGAAGCACCACCCTCAAAATTGATCTTCTTATCTGTCCATCTGAAATAATCAACACCAGCCTTGATATTTGCAGACCAATGATTCAATCCTTCAGTTGCAGATTCTTCAACAGCAGCTGCCTCTACTTGCTCTTCTTGAGCAAAAACGTTACCTACAAGAGTAGACGCCACGAAAAGGGCTAATAATTTTCTTTTCATATAAAAAACAAATTAAATTAAATTTAAATTCTGCACAAATATTAAAAAAATAAGTAAATAAAACAAATTATACAATCATTTATTTTGCATCCTTTGCTTCCATTTGATCTTTCAAAGCTGCCAACTCTTCAATGTCTCCAAGAGTTGTCCTCTCTATTCCTGAATTAAGAGATTCAACCTTCTTTGATGATTTCTTCTTCTTGAAATCTTTCTTTTCCGGATCTTCTCCATTTGCAGCCTTTTGAGAATCTTCAAATATACGGCTATGAGAAAGGATAATCCTCTTAGCATCCTTATTGAACTCAATCACTTTGAAGTTCAACTTTTCATCAACCTTAGCCTGAGATCCATCTTCCTTAACCAAATGTTTTGGAGTAGCAAATCCTTCAACACCATAAGGCAATGCGATAACAGCACCCTTATCAAGCATTTCTACGATTGTACCTTCATGGATAGAATCTACTGTGAAGATTGTTTCAAACACATCCCAAGGATTCTCTTCCAACTGTTTGTGGCCTAAGCTCAAACGACGGTTTTCCTTGTCGATTTCCAATACCTGAACCTCAATATCCGCACCAATCTGAGTGAATTCCGATGGGTGTTTAATCTTCTTAGTCCAAGAAAGGTCAGAAATATGAATCAAACCATCCACGCCTTCCTCTATTTCGACAAATACACCAAAGTTAGTGAAGTTACGTACCTTTGCAGTATGCTTACTTCCTACAGCATATTTGGTCTCGATGTTATCCCATGGATCTGGCTTAAGCTGTTTGATACCCAATGACATCTTTCTCTCTTCACGATCAAGAGTCAAGATAACAGCTTCTACTGAATCGCCAACCTTCATGAAATCTTGAGCACTACGCAAATGCTGAGACCAAGACATTTCAGAAACGTGGATCAATCCTTCTACACCTGGAGCGATTTCAACAAACGCACCATAGTCTGCCATAACGACAACCCTACCATTAACCTTATCACCAACTTTCAAGTTTGAATCAAGGGCATCCCAAGGATGTGGAGTAAGCTGCTTCAGACCTAATGCGATACGTTTTTTGTCATCATCGAAGTCCAAAATAACGACATTCAACTTCTGATCCAAAGAAACGACTTCTTCCGGATGAGTTACACGACCCCAAGAAAGGTCTGTAATATGAATCAAACCATCTACACCACCAAGATCGATAAACACTCCGTAAGAAGTGATATTCTTAACGGTTCCTTCAAGAACCTGACCTTTTTCCAGTTTAGAGATAATCTCTTTCTTCTGTTGCTCCAACTCAGCCTCAATAAGAGCCTTATGAGATACAACAACATTCTTAAATTCATGGTTAATCTTAACAACCTTGAATTCCATTGTCTTTCCTACGAATACATCGTAATCGCGGATTGGCTTAACATCAATCTGAGAACCTGGCAAGAATGCCTCGATTCCAAATACATCAACAATCATACCACCCTTCGTACGGCACTTGATATAACCCTTAATGATTTCATTGTTTTCAAGGGCTGAATTAACACGATCCCAAGAACGAGCCGCACGCGCCTTCTTGTGAGATAGAATCAATTGTCCTTTTTTGTCTTCTTGGCTTTCAATGTAAACCTCAACTTCGTCACCAACCTTCAAATCTGGATTGTAACGGAATTCATTCATTGAAACAATACCATCGGATTTGTAGCCTACATTTACTACAACTTCCCTTTTGTTCATAGAGATTACCTTTCCGATAACAACATCTTTGTCCTTTACGACATTCAATGTCTGATCGTACTTCTTCTCCAATTCCTCTTTGCTGACACTGCTTAGAGCGTCGCCATTCTCGTAAGCATCCCAATCAAAATCATTAACGGGTGCCACTTTGTTAGTTAAATCACTCATTTAAATTAGTTAATAATAAAAACAATTAGTCGTTCGACATTATATTGAAAAAACACGGCACAAAATTAAGTTTTTATTTTAATAAATCACATTTTTCCCTTAATTTATTTTCCAATACGTTATATTATGGAAAACAAGAAGTTAAGTCATACATCAAACACTTATTTTTCTACAATTTATTTTTCTCTTCTCCAAATCAGACTCTTTTTCTCTCTAAACAACAAAAAAACGAGACAATCTGTTTCGCATTGTTTCGCAAATAATTCATTTTTATCTGCAATAAATGGCAATTATTTCATAATTTTGCATCCGAAAAAAACTCAAATACATATATAAGGTATGGGAATTCGTAGAACTAAAATTGTTGACGCCATAAAAATGACCAACTTCGGCGAGACAATAAACATCAAGGGTTGGGTACGCACCAAACGAGGCAACAAAAATGTAAATTTCATCGCCATGAATGATGGATCTACCATAAACAACCTTCAGATAGTAGCAGACACAGACAAATTCAGCGAAGATACTTTAAGAGACATTACCACTGGAGCCTGCATTAGCGTAGTTGGAACTCTATTGCAATCTCAAGGCAAGGGACAAACGGTAGAGATTCATGCCGACGGCATAGAAGTTTATGGAACGGCAGATCCTAACAGTTATCCGCTTCAAAAGAAAGGTCACTCCATGGAGTTTCTCCGTGACATAGCTCACCTTAGACCAAGGACTAACACTTTCGGTGCAGTATTCCGCATACGTCACAATATGGCAATCGCCATACACAGATTTTTCCACGAAAAAGGATTTTTCTATTTCCACACTCCTATCATCACGGGATCTGACTGTGAAGGAGCTGGACAGATGTTTCAGGTGACAACGATGAACCTATACGACTTGAAGAAAGACGAAAAGGGCACTATAAAATACGACAACGACTTCTTTGGCCGCCAAACTAGCTTAACTGTTTCCGGACAGCTTGAAGGCGAACTAGCCGCTACGGCTCTTGGCTCCATCTATACTTTCGGACCAACCTTCAGAGCGGAAAACTCCAATACGCCAAGGCACCTGGCCGAATTCTGGATGATTGAACCGGAAGTTGCATTCAACGACATCACAGACAACATGGATCTTGCCGAGGAATTCATCAAATATTGCGTAAAATGGGCATTGGACAACTGCCACGATGACATACAATTTCTGAACGACATGTTCGACAAAGAACTTATCGAAAGACTGGAAAGTGTATTGAAAGACGACTTCGTCAGACTTCCATATACAGAAGGAATCAAAATATTGGAAGATGCGATAGCAAAAGGTCACAAGTTTGAATATCCAGTATTTTGGGGATGCGACTTAGCCTCCGAGCACGAAAGGTTCTTGGTTGAAAACCACTTCAAGAAACCAGTCATCTTAACCGATTATCCTAAAGAAATCAAGGCTTTCTACATGAAGCAAAACGAAGACGGCAAGACAGTTCGCGCCATGGACGTATTATTCCCGACCATCGGCGAAATTATCGGAGGTTCCGAACGAGAGGAAAACTACGAAAAGCTATTGGCACGTATCAAGGAACTAAATATTCCGATGAAAGACATGTGGTGGTATCTTGACACCAGAAAATTCGGTACTTGTCCTCACTCAGGATTCGGGCTCGGATTTGAGCGTCTCTTGCTATTCGTTACCGGAATGACAAACATCCGCGATGTGATTCCATTCCCTCGTACTCCAAAAACAGCAGAATTCTAACACTTTAGATCTAACATAAAAATAAGGCGATATTTTTTTCATGTATCGCCTTATTTTTTTCCTTTTTTCCATTGTCTTTTCAAGAAAAGGCATTACCTTTGCAATCGCAAAAGGGAAAGAAATCCAAAGCAATTGTTCGAGGTGTGGCGCAGTCCGGTTAGCGCATCTGGTTTGGGACCAGAGGGTCGGGGGTTCGAATCCCTTCACCTCGACAAAAAAAGGAAATCAAGCGATTAGCTTAGATTTCCTTTTTTTTGCATCCATGACTTCTTTTATCATCCGAAGGTTAGAAATCCCCACATGTCCGTCTTAACATCAAGACAATCCTTCCATTCCACCAAACAAAAAAGATACACAGCAAGAAAAATCAAATAAGGGCATCTCAGCGAACAAGAGAAAGTGGTTCATCAAAATAGCGGGAAACTGGTTTTATCAGAGACCTAAACAGCATCACCTCACTCATTTCTCCTGTCCTCTCACACTAACAAAATGCACACCTCTCAAGAAAACAGGATAAGGGATAGGCAAGAACCAAAGCAAACGGGTTCGAAAGGAAACCTTCCGAACCCGAAATCTCATCTAATTGACAACTTCTCAATCAAAATAGCTTGATCCATCAAAACAATGCGTACAAATCTGATCTTTAGGCAAACCTATCGCCTCTACCAAATCCTCAATCGAACTGAATTTCAACGAGCTCAAATTAAAGGAATGGCGAATCTCCTCCACCATCCTATTATACTCAGGAGAACCCGTTGTCTTATACTTATCGAGATTCTTGTCGTGACTGCCTTCAAACTTCTGAATAATCCGTCTCGTAATCAAATCCAAATCGCTGTTTTTTGAGGCAAAATTCAAGAATTGACAAGGATAAATCAAAGGAGGACAAGATATTCTCATATGGACTTTCTTTGCCCCATAACGGAAAAGAGCCTCCACATTATCCTGCAATTGAGTACCACGAACAATTGAATCATCACAAAATATAACTTCACTATCCTTTAGAAGTTGTTTATTAGGAATCAATTTCATCTTAGCGATAAAGCTCCTTATCTCCTGTGTGGCGGGAGTAAAGCTACGCGGCCAAGTCGGAGTATACTTAATCAACGCCCTCTTGTATGGGATGTTTTTGCCGGCAGAATATCCGATTGCGAAGCCAACTCCCGAATCAGGGATCCCAGCCACAAAATCAGCCTGGCAATCGTCCTTCTTTCCCATCAAGCAACCCGCACAATGACGAACACAATCCACATTAATATTCTCATACGTAGAGACCGGATAACCATAATAGACCCATAAGAAGGAACAAACTTGCATCTTCTTATTTGGAGCCCTCATCTGCACATACCCATCCGCCTTAATCTCCATGACCTCCCCAGGACCCATATTATACACCGGCTCATAACCCAAGTTATGAAAGCAGCACGATTCGCAAGACACAGCATGGGCATCTTCCCTCTCTGCTATAATCATAGGCGTACGTCCCAGTTTATCTCTTGCCGCAATGATACTATCCTCCGTCAACATCAACAAGGAACAAGAACCCTTCACTTTTCGAAAAACGTTTTCAATCCCCTCTTTTATACTATTGGCATCCGTAATTAAAAGTGCGATAAGCTCCGTCTGATTAATCCGGCCAGAGCTCAGTTCCGAAAAATGCATATTTTTAGAGAGCAATTCAGCCGCCAGCTCCTCCAGGTTATTGACACAAGCGATAGTAACCAATGCGAATCGTCCCAAGTGAGAATTAATCACAATAGGCTGCGCATCCGTATCGCTTATGACTCCGATACCGGAATTCCCTTCAAACTTAGGAAGATCCGGTTCAAACTTTGTCCGAAAATACGAATTTTCCAGATTATGAATGCTTCTATTAAATCCTACTTTGGAATCAAACGTAGACATTCCGCCCCGTTTCGTTCCTAAATGTGAGTTATAGTCCGTTCCGTAAAACAAATCCCGAACGCACCTACCCTTAGAAATAGTGCCGAAAAAACCGCCCATAAATCTTATTTTTAGTTATCGTTTCTGTCCTAACATTTTCTCGCATATAGATGCGATAAAAAACAAGAAAGACTTTAATCGCAGTCTGCGACCAAAGTCTCACATATCATTTCACAACCATCTTTTCTCCAACCTTCTGCATCGACTCCAATCTTACGTATATCTCTCTCGAAGCCCATGCATCCAATGCAGCATATTTCAACTGTCTCTCCGTCAACAAATCAGCTTCCCAGTTGGTTAACCTCTGTGCCTTCGAGATTCTCTTTCCAAAGATAATAGCATATATCTTCATCAGGCTATTATCTTCTATACCAAAAGTTTTAACATAAGTCTGCAAATCTATAAAATTTACAGGTTCAATAGATTTTTTCTTATTCAACGACCGGAAATCGTCCTTTAACGAAAGGCCTATCTTTATCACCGAAGGATCTTTGATGAAATCAGCCAGAGACTTTGTAATTCCGATAAGATTAAGACGAAAAAGGAAACACTGCGTATCCGTGCTCACCTGCATCAAAGCCACCTGATTGGATTTTCCCTTCACGAAAGCAGGCCGCGTCTCCGTATCAAAACCAACCACCGACTGCGTCTTCAAAAATGCGACAGCCCTTTCCGCCTCCAATTCCGTCTGTATAACATAAATTTTTCCATTGAATGCCTCCATTGGATAATCAGCCAATTCATCTTTCGTTATCTTCGTCTTCAGCTCCATCTTCTCATTCGTCTATAATTCCGACATCCTCTCCGTCTAACTCACCATCTTCTTCCATGGAAGTATACAATACATTATGCAATGCCCGCAACGCATTCAAAGACTTCTGTCCCCAAAACTCCTTGAAATTATCCTTGCATTTCAATATCGCATCATTCATGATATTCAAATCCGCGCGCTGGAAATTAGCGACCATATCCTTCAAATCCTGATACATATCGGTCAAATCTTCCGATATGCTCGCCACCACAGGAGTATCACTATATTGCATGTCTGAGTTGAACACTTCCAGATATTCATCATAACGGCCTATTTTTTCCTGCAACAAACCATGCTCGTACTCATATTCCTCCTCCGTCACAAATTGCGGCATATCATCTTCAGAAGCGGAAACCAAATCCGGCAGAAGCGCAGCCTTTAAATAGAGAAGTGGCAAAAGTTTTGTCATCTTATCTACAAATGGCTTTATTTCATATTGCTCCGCCTTTTCCAAAAAAGAACAATATTCCGCCGCCACCGTAACGAATTCTATCACATTCTTCGAGTATATCGGATGTTGTTCTGTCTCTTTTCTCATTTTTCGCTGAAGATAAAATAAAATCCAGATAGACTGATTTTGTCAACCGGACTTTGCAAAATTACGAATAATATACAAATCTGACAAAGCGGACATAAGGTTTTTACTCCTTTTATAAAGTCAATTAAACTAAAACATACATATAAAAAAGAAAAGAGCCCGCAGAATTTATTCTACAGGCCCCTTATAAAAAAAGACAAAATTAGTCTATGTATTCAAAACCAGTATAAGGCACAAGGGCTTTCGGAATGCGGATACCCTTAGGCGTCTGATTATTCTCCAACAACGCCGCTACGATACGAGGTAATGCCAACGCGCTACCATTCAATGTATGGCAAAGCTGAGGTTTTTTATCTGCCGATTTATAGCGACACTTCAATCTATTGGCCTGATAGCTCTCAAAGTTGGAAACAGAACTGACTTCCAACCAACGTTTCTGAGCTGCAGAGAACACCTCAAAATCATAAGTCAAAGCAGAAGTGAAGCTGATGTCGCCACCGCAAAGGCGAAGAATACGCCAAGGCAATTCCAGTTTGTCGACCAATGACTGAACATAGTCAACCATCTCTTGTAGAGACTCATACGAATGTTCCGGTTTATCAATACGGACAATCTCCACTTTGTCAAACTGATGCAGACGGTTCAAACCTCTCACATCTTTTCCATAAGAACCTGCCTCACGGCGGAAACAAGCCGAATATGCAGCGTTCTTAATAGGAAGCTCCGACTCATTCAAAATGACGTCACGATATATATTGGTAACAGGCACCTCTGCTGTCGGAATCAAATATAAATCATCCTCATTGCAATGATACATCTGTCCTTCCTTGTCTGGCAACTGTCCGGTTCCGTAACCGGATGCCGTATTCACGACATAAGGCGGCTGAACTTCCAAATAACCAGCTTCGCGGGCATTATCCAAGAAGAAAGAAATTAATGCGCGCTGCAGACGTGCACCTTTTCCCTTATAGACAGGAAATCCTGCACCCGTAATCTTAACACCTAGCTCAAAGTCTATGATATCATAACGTTTTGCAAGTTCCCAATGAGGAAGTGCATCTGCCGAAAGTTCAGGCACCGCACCACCCGTTTTAACGGTCAAGTTATCATCGGCACCATTACCCTCCGGCACGATTTCTGCCGGAAGATTAGGTATGAGCACCAATAGATTCTGCAATTCCGTTTCCGCATCACGCATATCGTTTTCAAACGTCTTATTATTCTCCTTCAGTTGAACAGTTTTAGCCTTTGCCTCTTCTGCCTCAGCTTTTTTTCCATCCTTCATCAAGGATCCGATACTCTTCGAGAGTACATTCAGCTCTGCCAAGCTAGCATCCAAAGATGCTTGTGTATTACGTCTTTTTTTGTCAAGATCCAAGACCTTGCCAATTATCTCTTTTCCGTCAAAATGCTTTTTTGCCAATCGGCGAATCACATCATCTGTATTTTCCGTGATAACTTTAAGCGTCAACATACCTTTCTATATTTTAATCCTTAAATCAAAAAACGACCTACTTTTTATAAATTTCACAAAGATAAGAAATTCAATTCAAAGAAAGTTATAATCCACACAAAACTAATCAATATAAACTTATTCATTATGCTTAACCCTTGTCAGCTTACACTCGAACATCAACACGGAGTAGGCCTTGACTTTAACAGAGCTGCCCGAGTAGGAAAAGTTACGCTCTGTCGCGTCATATCCCAAATAGTAAGGAAGATACAAAACAAAAGACGAACCCTCCGGCATATAACGGACACCCTCCTTCAATCCTTCTATCTGATGTGCCAGCAAAAGATCTTCCGTATCAGACATGAATATCGTACCATCTATCAATTTGGCCGTATACACAAGAGTAAGCGAATCTGACAAAATTGGTTTTTCGCCCGTACCTCTCGCTAATATTTTATACTGCAAGCCGGAAAAAGTGGTCACAACACCTTCCGCCGTCTTATTGGCAAGTAAGAATTGCTCTCCTTCCTCCTTGTTAGCTTTATTCTCAGCTATCGCACTATCCACTTCATTGTTGTCGTCATCACTGCAAGATGTACCCATTGCCATCACAAGGAAAGAAAATAAACACAACGTCCAAAATTTCAATGTCTTCATAAATTTTTATGCTATTCTTTTTAGTAACTAAATTAACGGATTTTTCTTATCAGCGTCATACCATCACGGACAGGGACAATCACCTTCTCCACCCTTTCGTCTGTCGCTACCATATCATTAAACCGTTTAATCCCCAAAGTCTGCGCATCCTTGGAATCTTCCTCCAAAACATGGGCATCCCACAAGGTATTGTCTGCTATCATAACACCACCCACCTTCATCTTAGGATAGACCACATCAAAATATTCCACATAATGACGTTTATTCCCGTCAATAAATGCCACATCAAAAAAAGCATCTATTTCAGGAATTATCTTTATTGCATCTCCTATATGGAGCTGAATTCTGTCCGCATAACCAGACTCGGAGAAAACTCGGGCAAGGAACTCTTCCATCTCATCGTTCACCTCTATAGTGTGTAACATTCCGCCTTCCTTCAACGACTCTGCCATACAAAGAGCAGAATACCCAGTAAAAGTACCTATCTCCAAAATGTTTGTAGGAGAAACCATGTTACAAAACATTTTCAGCATACGTCCCTGAAGATGGCCAGACAACATTCTTGGTTTTAGCGTGTACAAATTCGTGTCACGCGTCAATTGTTTCAAGATTGCCGGTTCCTCATCAATGTGCCTAAGTATATATTCCTCTAATAATTTTGATGTAGTATCCATATCAAGTACAAATTTAGATATAAATCACGATTTATATGCCAGTGCGATAAGAAAAAGTCAAGACCACCCCTATCTTTATGGCGTGGGAGGTCTCGGTGTGCGAGCCTCAA
>Ga0172377_10003478_pt1 | contig 16180 bp, 16 predicted proteins | sample Pumphouse3metaG_FD_119749 | JGI IMG/M metagenome (GOLD analysis project Ga0172377, IMG submission 119749) | Leachate microbial communities from a municipal landfill in Southern Ontario, Canada - Pumphouse #3 metaG | ecosystem: Engineered > Solid waste > Landfill > Unclassified | place: Canada...
CCGATCGCTCGAGACCTCTAGTTTTGCATCCGGGAATATATTCAGAATTGCGGCTTTGACCTTATCTGGATCTTCACTGGGATACAATGGACAAAACAATTTAACTGACAGCATGTTACCACTACATCACAGAGATGGTATTTTAACAGTTCCAGTAAGATGTGTTTTCCCCACCCAGGAGTTCTAGCGCACATCCAACATTGTCATCAAAACCTTTATACCACTTTATCCGCTCCTTCACGTCCATGAAATCGGATGTCCTGAGTTTGGCCGCTAAAAGGAATATGTTTCTTTCGCCGGATGCACTCGAATACATCCTGTCGAATTCAGACCCGATCGATTTCACACAAACGGTTTTGTCATCGTTATCGAAGAACGCCGTATTCGTAACGAAAGAAGATGTCATCGGCTGTTTGAACGGGGAATCAAAAATATTTGAGTCCCCGAAACCTATTACTCCTCGCAATAAGAGACAATACGACATCAGCATCATTCCTGGAACGGATGTTACAGGGAATTCAACATGCGAGGGTAATATTGAGAACTTTGCCAGATATTTTCAGAACAGATATGCAATTCTAAAAAAAATAATCGAACACAGGATGGATTTTGGATCTGCAATGTCCATCGACAGAGCAATGACCATGGACAGGGATGTGAAGATAATAGGTATAATCAACGATGTAAAAAAAACACCGAACAACCACATTATTCTCGCTTTGGAGGATGATCAAGGCGGTACATGCAAAGTTCTGATCCTGAATTCCTCACCGTATGTCAAAAATATCTTTGTCGATGACCAGGTAATCGGAGTCATAGGAAGATCAGGAAGCAAAAAAAATCTTCTGGTTGCAGACAAGATTGTTTATCCTGATGTACCGTTGACTAACGAATGGATTCCGTCGGATTCTACTTCATCTGTTGCATTTTTATCGGATGTACATGTTGGAAGCTACACCTTTTTGGAAAAAAACTGGAAAAAGATGATAGACTGGTTGAAAATCAATGCAGAAAAGATGGAGATCAATTATTTGATTTTACCCGGAGATGTCGTTGATGGAATCGGTATTTTTCCGGGACAAGAAGAAGAACTTTCAATTCTGGACATATACGAACAATATGAGACTCTGGGCGAATATTTAAAAGAAATTCCAGACAACATAAAAATGGTGATTCATCCTGGAAATCATGATGCCTGCAGACCTGCGGAACCGCAACCTGCCTTGAACAGTGTGTTCACCAAAACCTTTGATTCAAACGTTATGTCCGTCAGTAACCCTGTTTATATCAATATCGAAGGAAGGAAAATATTGACATATCATGGTAAAAGCATTGACGATTGGATTGCGAATGTCCAAAAACTTACTTATGACAATCCAATAGAGGTAATGAAGGAAATGGTGACCTGCCGTCATCTTGCCCCGATATATGGACAGAAAACGGCACTTGCTCCAGAGAAAAAGGATTATCTGGCAATGGAAACGATACCTGATATTTTCGTATCTGGTCATATTCATGGGGCCGGATGCACTGAATACCGAGGAATAAAACTCATAAATGCCTCGACATGGCAGGATCAGACAGAATACCAGAAGATGCACAACTTTAATCCGAACCCAGGTATAATGCCCATTGTTCAATTGGGTAACGGCAAAATCACTATGAAGAGTTTCATGTGACTTTTTGAAAATCTTGAACAGACATATGTCAGAACAGCATCTTTGGCATACAAATGAAAAATTAAATTTAAAAAAGAAGTTTATCCGGTTATCAATACCCAGATGATCAGGAAAAAGCCCAGAATGAGCATCGAGTACGCGACTATCCACGTTATTTTGAAGAAGCGGGCCAGTTTCACCGGGTCGTTCTTCAGCGCGAAATAGCGGTCCTCTAAGCTCATTCTAAGCAGCCTCGCCTTTCCCTTTCAGATGTTTAAGGCGAATTGTGCTTTCCCTTTCCATCTCATCGAGACGGAATTCGACGAATCCTTCTGCGTCCTCCAACCCCGGAATGACCTTGAATTCGAGGGCGTTGACCCTTCTTTTGGTCTTCTCGATCTCGTCGAGGAGCTTTTTCATCGTAGTCTCGACTTCGGCAGCACGGATGAGTGTCGCCAACAATTTCTCAAAGGCCTGAGAAGCCTCTTCGATATACGCGGATGTCGAGATTACACCGTATCCTTTTTTCTCGATACTGATGTGAAACATCTCAGCGTCGACTTTTGGAACCATCATTCCCATGATGCTTTTGCTGCCGACAGTGACGTGTGGTTCCGTCTTAAGAGCATACGCAGCGCTCTTTACAGCGATCTCACCCTCTACTGCTCTCGCAATAGCGATCTTCATCATCGCCGATTCGTAATCGGATGTAACGGAACTGCGCATGGCCCTGGCCTTCTCCATCACCTCAAAGAATTCGATGATGAGTCCATCCCTCTTCATCTTCATGATCTTGTATCCGCTTTTGGATAGTTTGATCCTCTTCTTCAATTCGAGGAGAACTGAACGGGTAGGAGTGATATCCTGATTTGGCATTTTCCTCACGCCTTTAGGTACTTCTCTATGTACTTACGGTCAATCCTTGTGATCTGATCCATATCGAGGGTCTTTACGATATCCCATGCGATGGCGAGCGTGTCCTCGATGGAACGATCTTCATCGTATCCCTGACGTACGATCCTATCCTCGAAGAGATCTGCAAAGTCCAGAAGTTTCCTGTCTTTCGCCGATAACGACTCTTTTCCTACGATCGCGACCAGACCACGAAGGTCCTTTCCCTCTGCATATGCCGCATAGAGCTGATCGGAGACCCCTTTATGATCTTCACGGGTCTTACCTGCGCCGGTACCCCCACCCATCAGTCTGCTGAGTGATGAAGATACATTTACTGGCGGGTAGATACCGGCACGATGTAACTCTCTGGACATGACGATCTGTCCCTCTGTGATGTAACCGGAAAGATCCGGTATGGGATGTGTGATATCGTCACCTGGCATGGTGAGGATCGGAATCTGTGTGATCGATCCTTTCTTGCCTTTTATCCTTCCTGCACGTTCGTACAACTGTGCAAGGTCCGTGTACATGTAACCCGGATATCCGCGTCTTCCTGGAACTTCTTCTCTTGCGGCTCCGACCTGACGTAGTGCTTCGCAGTAGTTCGTTATGTCGGTCATTATCACCAACACCTGCATCCCGAGCTCGAAAGCCATATACTCTGCCGTGGTGAGACCGAGACGCGGTGTAACGATACGTTCGACCGCAGGGTCGTCTGCCAGATTGAGGAAGACCACCGCATTTTTCAACGCACCGGTCCTCTCGAATTCCTTCATGAACATCTGTTTCTCTTCGTTGGTAATCCCCATAGCAACGAAGACGACGGCGAATTCCTCGTTCTCCCCACGCACTTTGGCCTGTCTTGCAATCTGCAGAGCGAGTTCATTGTGCGGAAGTCCGGCTCCAGAGAAGATCGGAAGCTTCTGTCCTCTGACCAGGGTGTTCATACCATCGATGGTGGATATTCCCGTCTGGATAAAATCGGAAGGGCTGTCTCTTGCCCACGGATTGATGGCCGCTCCGGTGATATCGAGTTTCTTCTCGGGTGTGATGGCTGGTCCGCCATCCAACGGATCGCCTGCACCGGAAAGAATCCTTCCCAGCATATCTTTTGAAACCGGCATCTTCATGGTTTCTCCGAGGAAACGCACGGAGGCATCCATATCGATACCTGACGTTCCTTCGAATATCTGAATGATCACGATATCGTCAGACGTGTCCAGAACCTGTCCTCTTTTCACGGAACCGTCGGACAATTTAACACTGACCATTTCCTGATAGGCGATGGGTTCTGTTTTTTTGACGAAAACCAGAGGCCCAGCGATCTCCGAGATGGTCTTGTATTCTTTAGATACTTTAGCTGCTGTCATATTTATGCCCCCAGCTCCTTGAATTGTTCATCGAAGTCTTTGTCGACTGCAACAAGCTCCGCATCGACATTCTCTTCAAGTTTGGCTCTGGTGAATCTCTGTTTTGAAGGTATCGCTGTGATCTTTTCCACGGAAGCACCTGCGACCAACGCCTTGTTCGCAAGGTCTGAATACTTCCTTATGAGCTTCATCATCGCATACTGTCTCGAGATCGGACTGTATGTGTCTATCGGATGGTATGCGTTCTGCTGCAGGAAGATCTCTCTGATCATCTTTGAAACCTCAAGGGTGATCTTCTGTTCATCCGGCAAAGCATCGGAACCGACCAACTGAACGATCTCCTGCAATTCCGCCTCTTTCTGAAGTGTCTGCATTGCCCATGCTCTCAGAGCAGGGAAATCTTCGGCCACATTGGTAGAATACCAGTCCTTCAACTGTTTGTCGTACAACGAATACGATGTGAGCCAATTAATGGCTGGGAAATGTCTTCTCTCCCTCAGTTTGGTATCAAGGGCCCAGAATACACGAACGATACGGAGTGTATTCTGTGAAACAGGTTCAGAGATATCTCCACCGGGCGGTGACACCGCTCCTATAACGGAAATCGATCCCTCGCCGCCTGAGAGAACCTTGGCGCGGCAGGCACGCTCATAGAACTCAGAGAGTCTTCCTGCCAGATACGCTGGGTAACCTTCTTCTCCAGGCATCTCCTCGAGCCTTGAAGAGATCTCACGCATGGCCTCCGCCCATCTTGAGGTGGAGTCTGCCATAAGCGAGACATTATAACCCATGTCCCTGTAGTATTCCGCGATCGTCATTCCGGTATAAACGGACGCCTCTCTTGCCGCGACAGGCATGTTGGAGGTGTTCGCGATAAGGACTGTCCTGTTCATCAGAGGGTTTCCGGTCTTCGGATCCTCCAATGCCGGGAATTCCGTAAGGACCTCGGTCATTTCGTTACCGCGCTCTCCGCATCCGATGTATACAACGATCTCAGCATCAGACCATTTGGCAAGTTGCTGCTGTGTAACGGTTTTTCCTGTTCCGAATCCTCCGGGAATCGCAGCTGCGCCTCCCTTCGCGAGCGGGAACATCGTATCCAGGACCCTCTGTCCTGTTATGAGCGGAATGTCCGGCTGAAGCTTCTCAATAACTGGTCTCGGTACACGGACAGGCCATTTCTGCATCATAATGACGTCTTTTCCGTCAATCGTCGCAATGGTCTCTTCGACTGTGAAATTTCCAGACTTGATATCATCTATCTTCCCTTTCACATCGATGGGCACAAGGATCCTGTGCTCCATGGTCCCTTCCATGACCTTTCCGATAATCTGTCCGGGACGTACCTCGTCGCCTTTTTTAACGACAGGATTAAACTCCCATTTCTTTTCTCTGTCCAATCCAGGTGCGGTAACTCCACGGAAAATATAGTCTCCCATCTTTTCCCTCAATGCCGGCAATGGTCTCTGAATTCCGTCATAGACGGAGTGCAGAAGCCCCGGACCTAGTTCCGCAACGAGCGGACGACCGGTGTTTGTAACCGGTTCTCCCGGTCTGACGCCGGACGTATCCTCATAAACCTGGATGATAGTGCGATCACCAATGATCTTGATGACCTCGCCCATCAGTTGCTCTTTCCCTACATGCACGACATCGTACATACGGGGGGAGATACCGACAGCGGTAACGACAGGTCCAGCGACCCTATAAATCACGCCTTCTTTACTCATCTATTCATCCTCTTTGTATAAATCAACGCCAATCGCTCTTTTGACCTTCTCTCGAAGATCGGTTTCACCTCTCCCAACGGGAACAACAACAGGTTGGATGGAATCCAATACCCTGTGTTTCACATTAGGAGCCAGAACATCAAGATCCTTTGAATCGACTGCAAGTATTCCGATACCCGGTGTAGCCATCGCCTCAAGAATCTTCTCCTGATAATCGCTCGGACACGCTACGAATACGTGCCTCAGCCCTGCAAGTCTGAAGCCCAATACGAATTCTTCGCTGCCAATAACCGCTATATCCATCAGATCACCAGTAGTCCCTTGATGATTTCTTTGTCAAGTCCGCTCTCGAGTCCTCTCGCAACGATCCTTATGTTATTGACTTCATTCTCTTTGTGGAGCATGAAATCGAAAACAGGAATCACTGACAACGGATAGAGGTGCGAGAACTTCCTTGCTTCTTTCATCTTGTATTTTTTCATCCCGGCCACAATGTCCCTGAGCGAATTGGTCTCTGCGTCCAGCGCCTCTTTGATATCATCGTAGAAATCTAATTGCGCCAAATCGTTTATTGCCGCCGAGACGGTCTCGGCATTGGCAAGCTGAGTGGCCAGCTTTTTGTCTATATCTTTTCCGCCGGAGATGATGTATTTCATTACAGGCTCTCCGTGAACTCCTTCCATCTTCAATTCCAGGATCGTCTCGAGATTGATGATGTCGATCTCCTTTCTGATGAAATCTTGGAACAGGCGCTTAGGTCTCGATGAGGCATCTATACTCACAAGAAGTCTCTCGTAATGATTCCTGTCGAGAAAATCCTCAATCTCCGTGAGATTACCGTCCACCCTGTAGGCGGCCAAAATCTCCTGTGGGAAAGAAACCGACGCCATTTTACTGTACGCTGCTATGATCTCGTCACCTGTCTCAAGAGCGATCAACTTGTCCAATGCTTCACTGTCCAAGCTGCCTGCGGGGACGAGGTCCTCCCTTATGTCCTCTGCTCCCAAGCCGAATGACTTGCCACGAAGAATGACCTTGAAGTTCCAAATGTCCCATTTCTCCAGTGCGGCTGCGATCATATCGTACAATTCACCGGTCGTGGACTGAAGAATGCCCCTGAAGAGTCTGGCCATGTTCCTGTAGGTTGCGTGCTCGATAAGGTTTATGCCTTCGAATTTGCCCGTAAGCTCGACAATCTCCGTCTGATATCCGGTCTCACTGATGAAACGAGATATCTCTGGAAGACTCATCATGAGCATCTTTGAGTATGCGTCGTCGCCCATGAGTAGCGATTTCTTAGCTTTCACGCGCGCGACCGTGTACGGATAGTTGCCCTTCTTTCCTTTCTTGCGCCCGAACATGCCCTTCACCCGAAGAGAATATTCGATAGGTCTTTCAGCTTGCGGTCCCAAACCGTCTGAAGAATCGTCTTGTACTGCATATCGACCTGAATGGCTCCGTCTTCGCTTTCAAGGACGAGCCCACCGGTGATACCTTCATCGGCAATGATCGATGATACCCCAAGATCCTGCGCTGTAAACGACTCTCCCGCCGCGATATACGCTTTGGGTTTGTCGATGACCTGTTTCGACACTGCCACCATCTTTCTGTACTGCTCCAATTTTTCAGCAACTGGAGTAGATTCAAGAGAAGCGAGCGTTTCTGCGAATGCCTTTGCGAGGATTTCCTTCTTTTTCACAAGGACGATCTTCTTGCTCTCCAGCTCTGCGCTGGAGATCTCCTGACGGTCAAGACGCTCAATAGCTTCTTTGAGCCTCTTTTCCTCTTTCTCTTTCATAGTGGAGATCTCCGCGTCCGCGTTGGCAATGATCTTTGCAATTTCGACGTCCGCCGCTGTCTTTATCGCAGCGGCGGATTCGTCCGCAAAACGATCGATCTCCATCTTTACATCATCTAATGCCATGAAACGGCCTCTGATCTACGATTACATCACGAAGATTCCAAGGATGGCAACAACGAGTCCGAAGATGACGATTGTTTCCGGAAGAACCATCAAAATCATCACTTTACCGAACAGGCTTACATCCTCAGTAATGGCACCTACTGCTGCGGCACCAACATCCCTCTCTGCAAGACCCGCACCGAGACCTGATATTCCAACTGCAATACCTGCGCCAATCATGATCAATCCACTTGCGTCTTCTACCATTTTTATACCTCTGTTTCTACGATTTTTGTATGTTTGCGTTTAACTGTGAGCGGGTCGTATTCCTGACCACCGCCCACAAAGAACTTGTTCATCATTTCAACGTACTGCAACCTCAATCCGTGCAGACCCGCTGAAAGGATGGCCAAGACCCAGATCATCAGATGACCGATAAGGAAGACGGGGAATCCTGCGATTACTCCCATCATACCCCCTATACCTGCGCCAATCATGATAATGGATATGTAGTTGAACGCCAACGCCATGCCTGCTTTGGACATGCCTATGGCGGCCAAACGAGTGTAGGAAAGGATATTTCCTACGATACCAGGAAGTTCCAGGATCGCCTGCGCTTTCTCTGTCTTCCAACACAACGCTATTCCTGTGATGAGGAGAACGAATCCTATCACGAACGTGTAAAGCAGTTCACCTTCGACTGCCGGCATCGGTGTCGTGAAAAGCAATTCCGTCATTGCGTAACACACGACCACCATACCGATGAAAGTGAAGATCCATCCGCCTTTCTCGAACATGGCCGCCTTGACACCGTGTTGCATCTTCACGTTGAAGAAGCCGACCACGTAAGCCAATAACAGATGAACGATACCCATGTACACGCTGACTTTCAACAGGAATGTGACTGCGTGCAGTTTGCTGACACCCGCTTCTCCTGGGATGATTCCACAGAACCACTCCGGTAACTTGATGTTCAACAGATATTCCCATGTGACCGTCGTATTGGTCCCTGCCGCAATCTCCGCTGCAAGTTCCCCATCGGTGATAAAGTGCATTCCGAGCATCTCACCGAAGAAGAACATTCCGAATATGAATGCCCAAATCCCACCGAAGAAAAGAACGGTCGCAATACCCTGGAACTCCTTGCTTTTGGCAACCTTGAGTCCGTATGCGCCGAGAATGATGAACGGAATGGCATATCCGACATCACCGACCATGAAACCGAAGAAGAAAGGTAGGAAAACACCGATGATGGTCGACGGATCGACCTCCTGATACTTCGGTACCGAAACCAATGACGTAGGATATTCGAAGTGTTTTCCGTAATTTCCGTTATTGGATTTTGTCGGAGTTTTCTTGAAACGACCTTCGGCTTCTTCTTCTTCTTTGAGATTCCTGCCCCTGTTCTCTTGAAGTTCGACATAGACACTGTTACCCAAGCTTGCGCTCAGTCCTTTTTCGACCTCTGCGACCCTTGCGGTTGGAACCCAGGCATCGACGACATAAGAGAATTCGCTTGTTGCTATCCTGAGGGGTGTTTCTCCTTTCTTGACGGTCAGGGAAAGTTCCTCGTCGGAAGCGACGAGAAAGGATTCGTGTTTTTCAGACAACGACTTTATCTTCGCGTTCATCTCTTCAAGCGCAGCCTCTTCTACGGAAATCTCCGCTACGGTCGTAGCCAAGAGTTCAGAAGGATTGCCGGCTCCCTCTGGGACGGCAATTTCCGTGTATCCGTAATCCGAAAGCGCCGTGGAAATCTTTTCCTTATCAGCCTTCTTTACGAAGACTGCGACAACTCCCTGTTCTTTCTTGTGAAATGAAATGAATGTCTCTGCGTTCGTGAACGCACTGAGAACCTCGGTGGGATCTGATTTCACAGAACCCACAAATACGGCAATCGATTCGTACCCCCTGTACAATTCGATGTTTATTGGAAGTTTGCAGAGCAATTTCAAACTTGCTTCTTTTGCTTTGAGATCTGAAACGTTTTGAGCAATCCTGTTTTTCTCTTCGATGACCGATAGAATTTCGGCCTCCACGGATTCAATACCGTCAGATGAGATTTGCACATCGATATCCTTTACAGAAATCGGTTCTGATTTCGTTTTCTTGGGATTGATACCGAGCTCTTTTTCTGCTGCTTTTACCTTCAGAAGCCTCTCAGAAGCCTTCGGTGAATAAGGACGGGAAGCTCCGATAGCAAATCCTTCATCTGCGCCATTGGTATGATCGATCAAATGAACAGCATCAAGACTGTAGAGAGCATTAATGGCCTCATCCAGACGTGATTTGTTACCAACAATCACAATCCTACTCATCGACTCAGACATTAACATTTAGCGTCCTCACAAATTCTTCATTGAGAAAATCTTTGACCGTCGGCATTTTCGAAAGTGCGATTCTGTCAATTTCGTCTGCTTCCTTCCTTCCTTCTGCAAATAGAGCGTCACGTTTCACGGCAAGGATCTCTTTTTCTTTGGCTAAGGAAGATTCGTAGTTGCTACGCATTTGAGCTTCAGCATCCTGAATCTTTTTTACGGAATTTCTGCGTGCGTCGGCGATTGCGATCTTTTTGTCAGCTTCCGCCTTTTCGACTTTGGCTGCCGCAGATCCTTCCGCCTTTTTAATTTCTTCAAGTATGTCAGTTCGGCTCAATTTACACTCCCCGACCCGTATTTGGTAGGGGTATGTATAAACCCTACTTAAGCCTGTTTGTCCTCTTTATATAAAGAAAGCAGGCGATCAGACCTTGTATTCCCTAACGACGATATTGGTCTCTGAGAACAGATCCTTAGACAAATCATCAACGTAACCTTCGGAATAAACAACTTCTTTGATTCCGGCGTTTATGAGGATCTTTGCACACATAGAGCACGGGTATGTTGTCGTATATATCGTTCCGTCTTTGATGCTGACACCGAAATAAGCGGCTTGTATGACGGCGTTCTGTTCCGCATGAACACCTCTGCAGAGTTCGTGTCTTGTACCGGATGGAACGTGCATCTGCTCGCGAATGCAACCCAACTGTTCACAGTGCATGGTGCCTTTCGGAGACCCGTTGTAACCTGTTGACAATACACGTTTATCTTTTACGATAACCGCACCTACACGTCTTCTGAGACAGGTCGACCTGGTAGAGACCAGCTCTGCCATTTTCATAAAATATTCATCGTTGTCGGGTCTTTCCATATTCGGGACAATGACCAACGCATGTATTATACCTTTGACGTCTCACACTATTTATCGTAAGAGAGCGTATCCTGTGTGTGGACAAAGATCTGAAAGATATCTTCGCGGTTATCATCACAACGGCAGTGATCCTGTCCGTCTGTATCGGCGGATTGTTCATTTATTCCGGTCTGAGTTCACCGATCACCGTTGTAGAATCCAGCAGCATGCAGCATTCTCAGGACACTTCTTACATAGGGATTATAGACACCGGCGATATGGTAGTCATGCGCGATCCCAGTAAGATGTCGGTCACGACCTATGTCGTCGGTTCTGTTTCTGGTTATTCGAAATTCGGAGAATACGGAGACGTTATCATATATTATCGTGGAGAAACAGTAAATCCGGTCATACATCGTGCCTTCCTCTGGCTGGAATACAATACGGACGGAACCTGGAACGCTCCTTCACTGGAACGATATACGGGCAATTGGACAGCGGAGAGTCATGGCATCAACGAATGGGAGAACATGGCCGGAATCCTTTTGTTTACGAATTTGGGTTTTGACGGAAATTCTTATGCAAGTATAGATCTCGATGTGTTGGCGGGGAATTATCCTCACAGCGGTTGGCTGACTAAAGGGGATAACAACACTTATTTCGATCAAGCTGTCGGAATATCGGCGAATGGTCTTGTAACCGAGGGAACCCTCAAGGCTGTAGCCGGCATGGAAATTCCATGGTTGGGATGTATCAAACTATATATCACGCAAAACAGCCAAAGCATTGCGATGATACCTTCCAACAGTATTCCTTGTCTGTTCATTGCGATCATGGATCTTATCGTGTTCTTCATAGTGCTGATGATGGTCCTGGATTTTACCTTCATGTTCTTGGATGAACGAAGAAAAAGAAGGGAAGAAGTATAGGCCCCCACCCCACCATTTCCACTCGAGATTGCAAATAATGGGACGGTGAAGAGTTTCAAAGCACGCCGATGGCGTAAATTATGCCGATCATTGCGACAATGCCGAGAACACAGGCAGCGATAACAAGATATCCTTTATGTTTCATTTTTTCCCTCATCGGTATTCGATTGGCAGGATATCGCTTTTTGCTATTAAAAGAGATACACCGTTTCATTTTCAACTCTGAACAAAGTAATTTATACCGTATGGTCGTTCCATCAGAAGTCTGAAAAGAAAGTAAAATTTCTGATGTACAGAAGTGATAATCAATGGATGAATCGATTTTTACACAATATATCCAAAAAAGGAAACAGATTATCAAAAATCGGAATATTCTTCAGACTACGTATATTCCCGAACAATTACCACATAGAAACACACAGATCGATAGGATAGCTTCGATCATCGCCATGGCCCTGAATGGAGATAGACCGTCGAATATAATGGTCTACGGAATGACCGGAACTGGAAAAACGGCTGTCTTGAATTACATAGGGAAGGAATTGAAAAAAATAGATCCCGAAGAGCAAAAATGCTCTTATGTGTATGTAAATTGCGAAGTTGTCGATACAGCTTACGGGATTCTCTACAATATTGTCAGTCAGATAATGATAGATTCGCAAATTCCATTCACAGGATGGAGTTTTGAGAAACTATATTCGGAATTGATAATACAATTGGATAAATTGGACAAGGTCTTCATTGTTGTTCTTGATGAGATTGATCACATGGTTTCGAAAAAAGGCGATATGATTTTTTACTATTTGGTCAAAATCAATGAGAATCTACAAAATTCCAAAGTCTCTTTAGTAGGGATTTCGAACAACATGAAATTCGGAGAACTTCTTGAACCTAAAGCAAAGAGCAGACTAGGAGAAGAGAATCTCATCTTCCCTCCTTATACCAAGGAGGAATTGGAAGACATCTTGACCGAAAGAGCGAAAGAAGCACTTTTCGACGATGTTTTGGATTCTTCCGTGATTCCTTATTGCGCTATCCTCGCTGCGAAGGTTAACGGTGATGCACGGGTCGCTTTGAATCTTCTGAAGACAGCAGCCGATATCGCAGAACGAAACGGAGAATCGATTGTTACCGATGCAGAGGTCAAATCAGCAAAAAACAGTATAGAATTCAATGTCGTCTCAGAAGGTTTGAAAACATTATCACAACAATCAAAAATCATTCTGATGAGTATTATCAAAAATGTCGAAAGAGGAAATGCCGTGATGACCACAGGAGAGGTCTACATAATGTACAAAAGCATCTCTGAACTCCTCGGCACAAGTGCACTTACGCAAAGAAGGGTTACGGATCTTATTTCAGAACTTGACATGATGGGTTTCATCAATGCAAGTATCAAATCACTCGGTCGAGCCGGTCGGACCAAGGAGATAGAACTCAGTATCGCAAAGGATATAGTAGCTGTTTTCAAAAACGATCCGATATTCAAACCTTTGGAATCAAATAAAGTTCCGACACAAACCAAACTCATCTGATTTTTGGATCTCGAGTGGAAATGGTGGGGTGGGGGCCTCTATTTTCCAGTTAATTGTAGTTATCAAGTTAAATAGGAATCGATTCGGTCCTTTTTTATGGATAAATATACCGTTCTGACGATTCTGATCATCGCTTTGATATCACTTCTTGCAATCGCAGACCTGTCTGCAGATTCTTCGGAAAATTCTGAGGAAAAAAACGAATATCTGGGTTTGATAGGCAACATCGAAAGGACAGACAACGGTTTTATTTTCGACTTTACAGATATCGAAGGAGAGGTGATTCACTGTTTCTTCAACAAAGATATCTGTAAAACGGATAAATTACAGATACTCACAGGAAGGTTTTCTGAGAATCGCGAAATCTTCTTCGTGAACACTATTCACGAATACTGATCTCGTTGGGAATCGGTTTATACATCGATTGTTTATGCGGAACCAATGTTCGTGGCAGTTGATGATACAGATTCTCTTAATGGAAATTGTACTACGTTTCTTGCAACCGAGATAATAAAGGAGATGATCAAAGATCACGATCTGATCGAACATCCTAGACTCGTCAGATTGAATCCGGCTGTTCCATGGAAGACAAGAGGTAACGGCTCGCTCGTCATGCAATTCGGTCACGGTTGCGGTCAAAAGAAATTCATAGGTGTGCTTGACAGAAAGAAACTCTATTGCTTCTCCGATCTTCAAAAAGAAGATTCGGATCTTGAAAGCATATGTAAGAGACTGATCCCGATCGTAGAAGCCAATCACTCAGAAGATGCGAATCCAGGAATGGTCATTACGAATATCAGACCGGATCCACTGTTCTACACAAACGGCGTCAGAACAATCATGGATCGGAAAACCATAGAAACAGAATTGAAAAGAATAGATGCGAAGACATTCACCATAGGCAACGGTCGCGGTATCATAGGTGCTACATGCGGTCTCGCATGGATTCCGGTAGATACCACGTTCGAACTTCTCGCATACAGACACAGGGAAAAATGGGGAACACCGAGACAGTACGATCCGTTATCCGTCAGGGATATGGATCATACATTCCTCACGACATTCAACAGTTGGGAAGACAGAGAGAACAAAGTTGCGATGATACCGGCAACACCCTGTCCCGTTCTTTACGGATTAAGAGGAGACGATCTTTCAGACCTGATCGCTGCCGCCGACACACTCGTAACAGAGGACCGGGAAAGATGGGTCGTTTTTCTCACCAATCAGGGAACCGACGATCATATAATACATGAAGCCACGGAATTGATACCCAACCAATCCTATTCCATCATCGGAACCGTGATTGCGAAAGCTCATCATATCAAAGGCGGTCATACATTCATAGACATAGATACGAGATACGGTACGGTGACATGCGGTGCATACGAACCGTCTAAAGAGTTTCGGTTATCTTTCGATCAACTGATTCCTGGCGACACGATCGAGGTTCTTGGTGAATTCAGGGAATCCCCCCGTACGTTGAATGTTGAGAAACTTCATGTTATAGATGCTGTGAAAATCTCCAGGAAACTATCCAATCCGACATGTCCTGAATGTCACAGGAAGATGGATTCGATCGGTAAAGGACAAGGGTATCGTTGCAGAGCATGTCATATAAAGACCAAAGATGTACCTACGGAGAACGGGACTCGATGGATCCTTCCGGGTTGGTATGAACCCCCGACAGCTTCCCGCCGTCATTTATCGAAACCGTTAAAACGCATGGGTTTGGAACAACCTGTTGAGTTCGTCAATAAACGTACAACATAATCGACAATATTATATACAGTCTAGAAGTAAGCGGACTGAGAAGGGTTACCATGGAAGAAGCAGTCATCCTCAGTGCGAACAGAACACCCATTGGCAAATATGGAAAATCCTTGACGAATATCAAGGCAACGGACCTCGGCGCGCTAGTCGTTCGCGAAGCGGTCAAAAGAGCAGGCATCGAATTCAATGATGTTGAAGAATGTATAATGGGTAATGTTATTTCAGCCGGTCAAGGCCAGAATCCTGCAAGGCAGGCTGCCATATACGGAGGGTTACCGCCGGAAATCGGTTCCTTCACTATAAATGCCGTCTGTGGTTCGGGGATGAAGGCTGCGATGCTTGCTGCCGACTCCATCAAAGCCGGAGAGTACAATTGTCTCGTCGTCGGCGGAATGGAAAACATGTCTGGCGCTCCGTATCTTATGCCTGGTGCAAGATTCGGATACAAGATGAACGATCAAACGGTCAAAGATTCCATGGTATATGACGGTCTGTGGGACATCTTCAACGATCAGCACATGGGTTTCACCGGCGAGACAGTCGCCGAAAGATTCCAGGTGACAAGAGAGGAAGCTGATACACTTTCATATGAGAGTCACATGAAAGCCGCTAAGGCCGTTAAAAACGGTAAATTCAGAGAAGAGATCCTTCCGATAGTTCTGAAAAGCAAGAAAGGCGATACGGTTTTTGATACGGACGAGGGCATTCGAGAAGACACATCCATGGAAGCTCTCGGAAAATTGAAACCCGTATTCAAAAAGGACGGTCTTGTTACCGCTGGCAATTCCTCACAACTGAGTGACGGAGCATCCGCTTTGGTCGTAGCTTCGGCCTCATTCGCGAAGGAACACGGAATCAAACCGTTGGCAACGATCGTCGCATATGGTGAACGCGGTGTCAGACCGGAATACATCATGGAGGCTCCGATTCCGACGACTAAACATGTTTTGAACAAGGCCGGGATGACCATCGACGATATAGACCTCTTTGAGCACAACGAAGCATTCGCTACAGCCTCATGCGCCGTTAAAAAAGAGCTCAATGTGCCCGATGAGATATTCAATGTCAATGGCGGAGCGGTCGCTCTTGGACATCCCATAGGTTGTTCCGGTGCCCGTCTGCTGACGACGCTCCTTTACGCTCTCAAGGATCGCAAAAAAGATGTCGGTCTGGGTACACTGTGTCTCGGTGGCGGAAACGCAGTTTCAATGATCGTTCGTCGC